>Ga0056128_1005095_pt1 | contig 16510 bp, 10 predicted proteins | sample WorMetLIZISLAND2_FD_71113 | JGI IMG/M metagenome (GOLD analysis project Ga0056128, IMG submission 71113) | Marine gutless worms symbiont microbial communities from Max Planck institute for Marine Microbiology, Germany - Olavius geniculatus... ... | reverse complement strand
TTATGCGCCCATAGGCCTTCCATGTAAATATTTGACAGCCGGTAGCAACCTCTAAATATTAACCAATTTCCATGAAATTTTTTACAGAATTTTTTTTCATAAGATGCAACAAAATGAGAGAGTGCCCCGTGAAAAAATCCAAACTTCATATTTTCTGAATCACCCTAAGACACAGACACAGTTACAGACAGACAAATAGACATATACGTAAGTAAGTAAGTAAATGATTTATAAAGCGCCAAAGTCTCAGAAAGAATCAGGGCGCATATGTAGACATTCACACAGTCAAACAGACAGATGAAGCAGAACATCTATTTGAGTGTACCCATCGGGGCACTCAGTGTTTGGGCACCAGGACATTCGGGCGCCAAGCTATGACACCGCCATTATAAGGGTTCGAAAATTATGCGTAAGATTAAAAAACGTAGTCCTTCCTGAGCCTTAAGGCCCATGGGGCGGCGCTGATCTCCGTTTCCTAAGGCCCTCAGCCAGACACCAGATTTTACACTGCGAGACCACGGATACAGGGCCACGGATATCGCGCGGTGTGCCTGTTTACGTCCCAGTGGTGAAGCCGGTACCAAATTATACTGCTTGGTGACAGAGGCACATGTGTGTGAACAACTTGCCTAAGGTCGTTACCCGGTAGTGTCCTGGTAACTGACCATAGATCCATAAAAATCAAAAATACGAACTGACCATAAAAGCCGTAGACTTGTGTGATCTGTCGACTCTCATGGTTGCCTCGTAGCAACGTTATCTTGTCCGGCCACCTAAAGCAAGACGACATATGACTGATTTTATTAGGAAAATTTTGTGGGTATGCTTTAGTTGCAAATGAAAATCAGCCAATAAAACCACTGAACCATGACATAAAGCCAATTTTATCATCTGCAGCTCTGCACGATATCGGCTAGCTTCAAGAATACATGACAGCACAATGCTGATCACATGCATTTCTGCATCTAATGAACCAAAATGAATATCACAGAAAAATAAATGAAACTGATAACTAAAATAAGTATCCATCTTCCACTGTAAACAATCACACATACACATAAACAAAATCTGTTGACCAATATCCGGAAAGTCAAGAACAGAATGAACGATAAAATCAGAATATTGGCCAATTTTCGCCCAACAGACGACAGATTTTTGTTGCCGACTTTATTGGGAAAGAATATCGGCCAACATAATCAATGGTGTGACATCTAATGACATAAGTTACTGTAATCCAGTATAGACTGACCTGGCTTTGAGGCACATTAGCAATGTAAATGTCTCCAGACTGTAGTAGCCTCGATCAACAAAATCTCCCTAAAATGACAACAGCATACAAAAACTACCACATCTCTCCCAGCTAAGCTACAATCTGACTTTCATTACTGCCTTTGTTGTTACACGTCTAAATACCACAAAATTTAAACAACATTTAAATATTCCAAACAGTAATTACAGAATGAATACTGACTAGACTAAAAACTGCATTTCAATGCATTTAAACTACAGATTGGATCCTCAAGGACTGTCCAACACCAGACAAAAAAATTGTGAACTTGGCCTAAAAAATCTTATCCATAGCCTTGAAAATGCTGGCAAGAAACCATCACTGGTTCAAATATTTCAGCAGTACTATCTGTAGACTGAATGTACAGATGTGTACTGAGAGACAGCAAGAAAAAGAGAGAGAGACAGAGACAGACAAAGCTACAGACCATGAAGACATAATTAGTGTCAGGCATTTCACCACCAGTCTTGAACAACTCCTTCATGTCATAGAACTACACACAGATGCACGCACAGAGAGATATGTACACATACAGATAAACAGACAGAGAGACAGACACAAGGCAGATAATATTTTGATCATTTCAATCGACTGTTACGAGTAACCAGCCTGAGAAGTAATAAAGTAACGTTGAATCGTTGATTTATATTTGCAGTCTAAGTGTGACAGCATTCGTATGCGAAAACCACCAAGATTACCTCAATACATAATAGCAAGAATATCATTCTGGCACAAAAAACACGGTACAGCAAAGGGTTGCAATTGCTGAGATTTTAAAGCCATCTGAGACAGTGATTTCTCACATAAATGAGAGAGTGAGTGTAATCACGTTCAAACTGCAAATATACATGAAAAACTGGGTTTTCTTGGTATAACAATGGCGTAGAGCCAATTCGACCACCAACTGATTCATGTCAAGTGTCCGAAGTGATCAGTAGGCTGACACAATTGCTTCTCGGCTTAACTAGTTCTCGTGCAAGTTCGAATTAACAGTTTGTAGTCTGTAGACATTCAGGTCACAGCTAGATGACATCATGTGAAAGGTACATTTATTATACAATTTTGGTGAGATGTGCATGTGTCTTCTACTTTTTTTAATTCTTCTTACTTAGCTCTATTATCTTGCTCAATCAAACAGAAAAAACTAGAAATTTGGGGCAAAGCCCAACGTGAGTCCGCCCGGCGCCCTAAGTCCGATTGGGGGATGCCCCCAAATTTCGTACCTGCGTTAACACCCCAACCTAGAGCCGCGTCAAGTGCCAAAGTTTCGTCGAGCTACACCTCCTAACTCCGAATTTATAAGCGTTAATTTATTGCATTTTAAGCAAATTTTTGACCCCCCTTTGAAAAAAGTTGTAAGGGGGGGCCCCTGTCCCCGGTGGGGGGTGCGCTAGTAAGACTTGGGTGATTCTCTAGCGCGTGTAAATATTTGGGGGCGCAGCACCCCCTAGGGGCCGAAATATGGTCTTCCGAAAATTGCGCTTTAAGGGGGTATGATTTCACATCTAAATCTCCAAGGTCACTGAACCAAACTTCACCGTACTTGTTTCGCCTAACGCAGGAGGAATCGCCATACACGGAATGACTATCTGATTTTGAATATCTTCATCCGTTTTGGAGATATTCGCCGCCGAACTTCGAAGTCGTCCGAAATTGGGCCAAATTTCGCATGTTTTTGGCCCCTGAAATTTTTTTGGGGTGTGCCCCCCCAAAATTTTGGACCAGCATTATAAAATTCGGCCTAGTACTGACCACCGTGCAAAATTTCACGCCGGTCGGCTCACGCATCTCGGAGATCTCGTTGCAATAAAAAAAAAACATCATGCGTAAAACATAAGTATTTCCGAAAACTATCGTTTTCGGGCGGACTAATAAAACACTACTTCATCTTGCAGTCAAATCGCAATGCGACCAAACCATCTGTAAACGATCAGTAAGTCTACTGACAGCATAATTCATTGATTAACGGTTACCTGTCCATGGATGTCTCCACAGACAGTGACGGGAGTAGAGACCGGTTGCACGTTGGATTCCTCCAGCAATAGCTCGCTCACGTAATCACAGAGTTTCTACGTAGAACGTCATAAACATAAATTGATCAACTAGTAGTTAATAAATCACGTTGTGCACCAAATGCACAGAAAATAATGCAAATATTTCTCGATCTGCATTTTGCTGTTGTGTATTCATAAAGCTAGCAGATGTCCTACTAAGTAGCAGACACAAAAAGAAGTCGTGTGTCAAAAAAGTTAAAGCTCTGATAAAAGTGATCAGATGGCTGACCAGCCGAAGTGATTAGGATCACCGATCGGTGATAATAACTAAGAAGGTTAAAATCACCGATCGATGGTTTTAACCTTCTTGGTTATTATCACCGATCAGTGATACTAGCTGTGTGAACTAAGATCATCGATGGGGCGACACCGTGATATTTACGAGACAGGTATTGCATGCAGTTTATGACATTGTGACAAAATTAATGAAAAGTGTTTTCCGGACCAAAAATGGAAGTTCACCCGGTGTGGTAAATGTGTCTACTCGTCGGCGGTTCTAGAGACTGAACTTCTGTTTCCGGTCAGGAAAACTCTGCAATGTCAGCATGGGGAGACAGCATCCAGTCGCCTGCAGCTGCCGCCATGCTCAAACCGGTCGTTTTTACCACCGGTGTGGTGATCTGCTGCCGGCGTGGTAGATGTATATAGTCGTCAGCGGTTCTAGAGGCTGAACTAACGTTTGTGGTCAGGAAAACTGCAATGTTGGCGTGGGGAGACAGCGTCCAGTTGTCTGCAGCTGCCGCCATGCTTAAACTGGTCGTTTTGACCGCCGATGCAGTGATCTACCGTTGGTGTGGTTGGAATATCGTACATGTGTTCTTGCATTGGCGGTTGTGTAGGCAGACCTTTCGTTTCGTTTAAACTTCCGTTTCCGGTTGAAAAACTAGGACAATGTTGGCGTGGTGAAACAGCCAACAGTCCTATATGGCTGATGATGTGGTTGGTACGCAAGTTTTAGGCACCGGTGCGGTAATTTCCTGCTGCTGCGGTTGGTGCTGTCTGTGAGGCCGGTGCGGTGTTTCATTGCACCCTGTATGGCGAGCAGGATTTTAATGGCACCGTTCAAACACTGGAAGCACACTATGCCTGCACTAATAATGCGGCCCTCACTGACAATAGCCTCAGAATGATCCATTTGTCAGTGCAGATCTGCACTGGCATGTGGATCATTCTGAGGCTACTGTCAGTGCAGATCTACACTGACAGTCTGACAATAAGGTGTCTGGCTTTTTGCCCCTTTGCCGGTTCGCCCCCTGGCTCATTCACCCTTTGGCTCGTTCGCCCCCTGGGTCGTTCGCCCCCTGGTTGATTCACCCCCTGTGCCTGACTGATTCACCCTTTGGCTTGTTCGCCCCCTGGTTCTTTCGCCCTCTCATCTTGGACATTTTGCCCCCGTTGAATACCGATGATTCGACATTCAACAGTTTATGTATGATGATGAAAATAAACAATTGTGTGAATGTTTAATTCTGAACTAAAATCATTAGGCCTACACATGTATTTTATTATACAGAGTTTTAGTACGCTTTCTCACCTTAGAATGTTTGCAATAATGTTTGCAATAATGTCTGACGCTGTCTATAGATCTAGGCATTCACCAAGTGGTTATCAGGCCTACACCCAAGTATACATGTAAGAATTCATTTCAAAGGAAGCTTGACGTTGACACATAAGCCGAGTTTTGAGCGTTCTACATATAGACTATACAATAGTTGCGCCGGTGCAATGAAACCAAAGATTACTGACTTTGTGAACTGTGATCACTTTATATAAGGTTTTTCAAAACGTTAATTGAAGAAGCTATTAATCAGTGACGTGACGCTACGCTTGTTTGTTGCCTTTCTGTAAATTGAAACGCAAGCCTCAATAATGAATCACCAGTATATTCAACGAGGGGGGGGACGAATCAGCCAGGGGCGAACAAACCAAGGAACGAATCAGCCAGGCACAGGGGCGAACAAGCCAGAAAATGCAAGAGCCAGGGAGCGAATCAACCAGGGGGAAACGAGCCAGGGGGCGAACAAGCCAAAGGGCGAATCAGCCAGGCACAGGGGCGAACAAGCCAGAGGACGCAAGAGCCAGGGGGCGAATCAATCAGGGAAGAACGAGCCAGGCGGCGAACCGGCAAAGGGGCGAAAAAGCCATAATTCGACAATAACACCGAGCGTGTTTGGGTAGTACCCTTAGACCGCCAACCGATTGCTTTACCAAACACATAACTGACTAAAGGCCGAATTACAGTTCTTCGCCGATATAACAACCAATATAAAATACGTGTTTTCCGTATCACCTTCAAGTCATTTTCAGGCAAATAATTACATTCTTTCGCTATTTCAATCCACCTATCGATCTCCGCCATCTTTGTTTACGACGTCAAAATTTAAACTTCTACGTTCCAACTAACCACCACAACTGCTCGAATAACCGTGCCAAAACTTACCTGGGGTACCGGTAATCAGAATTGCCATGATATTTGGCGCCGACCGCCGATAAGCACCAATTGGGCGGCTTTTGGCAACTATTAGTTCCCAGAATTTGGCTCTTGACCTTGCTACACTTTGCGCAACTTTCTGCATTATCACAGTTGAGTGACATCCATAGACATACAGGGTGCGGCAAAAAAGTAGCCCCCGAAAGATTTTCGCTGTTTTCTCAGCGTCCGTTTGGAATTTTTTTTTTGAAATTTTATTATTTTATTATCTAATAAGATAATGATCATGTGAACACAGAGTCTGTCCAATGCATTTCGGCAGTTTACAGTACATGTCTGTATTAATATAATCAGTGAACTGTTTAGACCGGTAGGAAAAAATCAAACATTTTAATTTCGAATTGTACAGCAGCAATGATCTTTTCATCTTTCTGTATTATTTTAACAATAAACATTGTCAGTTACGAGACCATTTGATTCGTCACCAGCGCTTTACTACAAAAGGTCCATCGTCACCATGCGTCTATCTGGCACCGTTATGGAGATATGGCGCCTCGAAGATAATGGGGTCACGAGTTTGACCTTTTGGGGTCACGTGACGTCATCGGTCATAGCATTGGACAGACAATACCTTCTACATCTAACTGCAAAGTAAAATACAATTTTGTTGAAAAACAATATGAAGTTATAGACTTTTTAACATGACCGCTTACCGATTTCTGAGCATTAAAAAATGTTCAAGAGCTACAACATCAAGTCAGTAACATCGCTGAAACAACACAGTTAACTAATGATCAAGTGTCGATTGGTCCTCGTGGTCAGGCCTGTCAAGAGGGTGGCTAAGGCAGTAAGCTACCCAGGGCCCCGCGACGTTTGGGGGGCCCAGCCATTGGACAGAAATATAAAGTACGCCAGAATGTACGATTTTGAACAGAAACATTCAAAAATTTCCTTCCCAGAGGGGCCTCAGGAAAATGTTTGAGGGCCCCGCAAGAATGTTTCGCCGGGCCCCGATGTGGCTCTTGATGGACCTGCTTGTGGCAGGTTGTCCCAGATAACCTTAAACGCTTCCTTGACTTCGGTGTTTGTTTTCGGCTTTGTTTCACCCCACACGTGATAGTCTATTGGGTTATTTGGTTTTATATCTGGCAAATTTAGAGACCAGTGGTCCTATAGCATTTTTAGCTCGAACATTTTTTAATGCTGAAAAACTGACGGGCGGTCATGATTAAAAGTCTATCGAATAACTTCGTCATTTTTCAACAAAATAGAATTTTACTTGGCAGTTAAATGTAGAACGTTTCGCGAAATAAAGCTGTAAAATTTCAAATTGAAATCCCAAGTGGCTGCTGGGAAAACAGTGAAAAACTTTAGGGGGCTTTCTGCGGCACCCTGTAGAATATTATCTCTTACTAGTGACATTACTTCCAAGAAATCCGGCAACTTTGTGCTTTTGAATAAAGTATAAACAAATATGCTGAAAGCATAGAATTTAACTCCAAATTACGGTCGTTAATTATTTCTGAAGTGACACATGGCATGCACTACCCTGTATGAATTCATTGTTGTAAACAACCAAACTATAACTTCTCCATTTCATAAGGTAACGTAGCAACATTAAGCTAAGGTGAGGTGGGCTAAACGAGTCATTAACGCCCACTTTCTACAAGATGTTGCATGCCAAAAATTACTAGCATCATCCAATGAATGCTTCATGAAATTAGTCAAAAAAGTAACACGTTTTTGAGACACGATGTGCATTTCACAAGCACACAGCATCGTTGTTAAACATTCAACAACAAATAATTGTACTACGCAAGTGGCCTTCAAGGCCAAAGCCAAGGCCAATGACAGTGAGAATGTAAGTATGAAAATTTTTTAAAATGCATCAAAAGTCCCAGCTTAATCTTATTCAAACCGCGATAAACATAACATAATGCTCAGACAAACAGTTTCAACGCTTCAGTGGATATATCAAGAAAGAAATACCAAAAACTCACTGCACAGAAAACATAAATTACAAGTGACTAAAGGCTGAGGCGTTGTAAACAAAACCAGTGAGTTTTGAGGGGAAGGCCAACGTGCCAAAGCCAAACCTCTGAGGCCAAAGCCAAGGCCATGACGTTTTGTCCTCGAGAACTGCTATCGAGGTCGAGGAGAGGACCCCATGCCTAACATACAGACGGACATAGAGACAGACTGATGGACTGCACACTATTAACAACGCTCTGAGGTGCAAATGCAAAGCAATCATGTGGATTTGGGTCCGCTATTCTGAAGGTCCACTATTCCGAAAGTCTCCTATTCCCACTAACCCTAAGCCTAACTGTAAGGCTGACCCTAACCCTAACCTTAAAGGTCCCCTGCCACGGTGAAACTCACTTGCGCAATTTATGTACATTTAAATTAGACATCTAACCTCGCATATATAATATGCTGATTTGAGCTTCATAAATATACAAAATCACCTGGGGCATCTACATGTCAATATGGCAACACATGTTCTACGTGATTTTCGCAGATTGTCAATTTCAAAGGTAAATTTCTCCATGTTGACAAAACGCTGGGCGCTGATATTACTGTCAAAAATTATCAGAACATTATGCAATTTAAGAAAAATAGATAAAATATATATACGTTAATTTTGGTGTCTAGGGACCTTTAACCTTAACCTTAATCCAAACGTTAGCACTGTGGTGCGTATCTGCCAATGGACTTTCGGAATAGCGGACCTTTGAAATAGCAGGCCGGTATCATCATGTACAGGAATGTGTATGCAAATTAACTGAACTCATACATCAGACAAATTATAGTGAATAGCATCACGATAAAGGAAATTGCTCCACCCTCAATTTTTCTGTCAGAATATTCGCTTATTGGAAAATTGTCGTCCAAAATACTAGGTCAACTCAGCCTTCTACCCTCCACAGGATGGTAAAATAAATACTGCCGTTGGTTACGACCATCACTACAGTGAGTTCTGCATAACAATAGGCCCTGTGGCCAGGACTGCTGCTATTCTGGCTGTTAATTAAAGCCGGTGGCCATCCATCTGACTTGGGTTGTATGCTAGCTTAATTGGGTCTAACCCTTGCCAGCTCAGAGCTCCCTTGCAATAATTCTTGCCATCTCAGCCCAATCTTCTCCTTTTTCTCATCCAAAATGCACCATCTGGGGTTAAAAAACCCTCACTTTGGGGAAATTTATCGGCAAAGTCAAAACTTTGACCACTCACAATTTCCTTGGTCAAAAACTTGCAAGTGTCTGTTGAAAAATTTCAACTTTGTGCCTCACCAACTTTTTTAACCCACTGTCTAGCAGAGTTTTTCTACAAGCTGCTGAAAAGATGCACGTACAAAACATGTCTCTGAGCATCTACACGCAGACAAGGTAGCCAGTTATGGGCCAAAAAGGTTCAAGAACTTTTCAAAAACTCTAAAGCACCTTTTCTCAGACCCATTCCCACAATAACTCACCACATCATGTTAACAGAGTTCTGGCAACACCACGGTCCCGACAATTATGAAAAAACCGAAATCCAAAAAATTTCATGACCCTCTTCCATCAATTTCCAAAACTTCTGAGACCTGATTTAGTATTCAAAAACTTTAAAGGGCTTGGAAGAAAAGATTTCTGCTCAAGAACTTTCACCCTGCACAAGACAAGTTAGAGTGCTGGCCCAGCAGAAGATCAAGTAGAGCTTTTCAACGATCTGCTGTGTACATAAACTACAGGACAAATCGCACATGTGTCTGAGATGTATAAACCACAGAACAGTCAAGAAGGTGGCCCAGCCGAAGGAGGATCTAGCAGAGCTTTTCTGCGAGCAGTTTCCTTTGAGACGTTGTAATGCAACTTGTTCAGTCGCTCCTACAACCAGCCAACAACAAACCAACCCCTGATCAATAATCAATCAACCTCAAATCAATACACTGTGTTTCATAAAAAGATACAATTTTTTTTTCTTTCGTAGCTCAGTCAAATTTCGATAAATTTACACAAAATTGGTTTGGTTTTTTGGGTGCAGGGCAAGACGAAACAGATGTATCAAATAACCGACTTTTCGGTCAGAGATTACATTGGGGTTCAATTTGGTACCACAGGGTAGTGATCTAGAAAGTTTTCCACTAAGACGTACCATTTAGCCACAATACATGCACTACAGATAACAGACAGGCAGAAAATGGACACATCCTTGTACTATAAGCAAGACCGTTAATACGATTAGCTGAAAACGACAGAAGTTAGTAGCTGACCTGAGCATTCTGCAGTACATTGTTGACAAGGACAATTCGTCGTCGTGCATTGTTTAGTTTCTTCAGATGAGGATCCAGATCAAGGCTGGTACCCTGCTGCTGCTGCTGCAGCTCCGATATCTGCTTCAAGTCTGCAGTCAACAATCAACCAATGAAGCAAACGATGGACAGATTGATAAAACTACAGCGGCGTCACGGAAGGGAGGCAATTACCAGTCAATTTTAAACAGTCCGAAAATTGTCAAAAAATGATCCTTGTCACAAAAAAATGTGTCTATGTCGAGCAGAAAAAACACCAATATTTGAAAAATTTCAAATTCTGAGCATCCACAATGTCCTCTGTCGAATATTTGCAGCTGCCTGTTAGAAAAAAACATGCAACTTCCTGCCGGACCTACTTTTTTAACCCACAGAGCTGCTGTGAATTTACCCACATACCGTAAAACTTCTGACATTTGACTTAGACCCCCGGTTTGTATTAGAGACCTGGCTTATATTAAAACATTGTCAACCAGAGCAATAAGTGCAGCACTATTATTAAAATACAAGTTGGAGTGAGTGTATACTACTACTGCACATACAACTAATTACTACTACTACTACTACAACTGGTACTACAACTACTATTTGTACTACTATTGGTACTACTATTTGGATGTCAAGCTTACATTGGAGACCCAGTTTATGTTAAGAGACCCGACGTTTATTTGAGACCCCGGCTTCTATCAAAACATCTGACTTAGATCCCTGGCTTGTATTAGAAACCCGGCTACTACACTGTGTCTCAAAAAACAGTCAAAATTGTTTTTGGAATGACTTTGTTGAATTTCCACCAATATTGATAATTTTTGGCACAAAAATGGCCAAGGCGATATTATTATGTACATTTACCACCTCACCTAATTTATGTAATGCACTACCGTGTGAAACACAGATGCTCCAAACTGTTACATTATGTGGCAATTATTTGTATCAGATGGCTCACTTCTGCATCGTCAATTCGACAGAAGGTGCAATGTAGTTTAATAATTTTAAGGTACTAAATATTTTATGCTGAAAACAGCAGACAACAAAAAAGCTGACTGATGAGCTTAAAACACGTCTAATCGATAAGGGAATGCATTTGGTCAGTCGATCATTGATTCTGCTATTAGCCACTGCATCTAAGCCATTGCATCATTGTATGCGAAGCACACTTTGGTATAAATTCTAATTTGCAGTGTTTGCAATTTACAGTGTTTACTTGAGACAACAACTCAGCATTATGCAGCAACTTGGAGCATCTGTGTGAACGATGTCAACTTTCATCGTACAATTGTGGGCGTTAATGAATCGTTTAGCCCACCTCACCTTAGCTCAAGAATTTTATGGGATAATTGACCTATGCACAGTTATGCAGCAACTTGGAGCATCTGTGTTTCACATGGTAGTGCATTGACATAAATTAAATAAGATGGAAAATGAGTGCACCTTACGTAACTTCGTTATCTTAGCATCAACATGCCAAAAATTATCGAAGTTAGTAAAAAGTTGAAAAAGTTATAACAAAAACAATTTTGACTGTTTTTATTCTGAGACATGCTGTATATGAGACCAGTGACTATATGTCACTCATCTAATGCCGGCAGTAGATGAACGACATCTAGCAGATAATGGCTGACAACATGAGCTGTTTACCTTTAGAATGCATCTGTATCACTATTAGCAAACCGAACAGAATCGAAGTTACAGCAAGTAAAAAATGAAATAAAAAATGAGAAAGCAAGCAGTCAACATTACATTAAAATGGCACGACTGTACAGACCTTGCGCCAAACTATCAATACTTTGTCTCAACTCTGTCTGACTGTGTCTACAACACAATTTTTAACATCTAACTGCATATACTCTTATCCTAGCCCCAATCAGATATCCTAAATTATAAACCTAACCTGTTCGGGTCCACCATTCCTACCTAGGTCACCAAAAACTTGTTTTGCATGACTACAAAGCCACAGTCATTAAACACAAAACTGATTCTAGCACTAACACTGACCCTACGCCATAACCCTATTCCTAATATTATCTTTAACCGTGATAGCCCTTTGGAACAGTGCCCTTTGAATACTCATCGTTAGCACATTGCAATAACTTCATAGGAGTGTGAAACCATTTCCCATTCACGTTATTGGTACGATTTGGGATTGAAAACAGGCATAATGTCAGGATTACGACACTCACCCTATACCTAACTCTAAACCATACTTGTAAACGATTTCACACCATTAACATTATTCTCCATCTACATGAACAAATAAGTAAGCAAATCCAACGCCATTTTCCATCCGCCATGGTAGAACAAATAAGAAAACTGCATGCACTCTATTTTTCATACATGTATAATAAAAACAGGCATGCCCACAAGCCCTGCGGGCTCATATGATATAGCAGTTAATAGGTATGTTACTAACATTATTATGTTATTCATCTGTGTGGACATGTGTGCATAAAGTTCCATGCACAGGATATAAAAAATAGTGTCAGATTTGCCTATATCTGTCCATACATGCAGACAGAAAATATGCTAATTATATGTTCAGATCGGCGATCTGACAAAAGTCAAAAGTCATCAAATATTGATACACTCAGATCGGCGATCACGGATCTGCAGCAGCCATTTGTGGCGCGGGACACAACAGCGATGTTTTTGCATAGGCAAACGCCCATGAAATTTTATGTTAACCTTCAGTTTTATATTTTGTGTAATGTAATAGCCTCATCAGCTCTGAGATCTTCAGTGCAGGTGCGGTTGCACTTGGTATGTTACCTGGTATGAAATAATACGCTATTCATAAACTAATGGAAGACAAAAAAATCTGTACATTCAAGAACAACTTCAACAATGACACATGGCCATATAAATCTATTAAGATGCCGAGTTGACATGCGGTGAAGTACAGTAATGCCCGGTTTTTGAAACGAAGGGTAAACCTCGGACTATCTAACCCGAGATTGAAAAGTTACCTCGGGGTTAAATCTCGGTGTAACTTTTTGCATTTTTGCAATGAGGGGTAACTTGGGGTTAGTACTTAGTAACTCTAGGTTTAAACCCGGGAAAACTCGGCAATCTTTGTAAACCGGCATCTGATTGGTCGATAATGACCACGTAACTTGGCGAAATGTCGAGTTTATTTATGGCAGATTTATCCCATTTTATCGTTTGATCATTTCCAGTGCTGCCACCTAGCGAATGGCTCCAATACAAAATACTCATTGCAAGCAACAATTCGCTGACCATAAAATGTTTTGCAGACATTACAGTAATCTCAATTACGATTTTGAAGGAAAATGATGTTAAACGAAATCAGCGTAAAAGCATATTATCAAACGTCATTTTAAAATGATCATGTTGCACAAAATATTTATGTTTCTTTATTAACTTCATCAGAACACCTGTTGCAACTTGAAATTTGCTATTAATATCACTAGACAGCCAAACAGATTAGTGAATCGTCATCGAAGTAGTCAAAGTGGGCAATTTTGCTTGTCTCAAGTTTTGCCTTTGGTTTACCCCTAGCTGGTGTACCCTCCGATGATGTGGGGTTAACTTTTGGCAAGTTACCCCTGGTTTAAACCAGGGTTAGCGGTTGCAAAAATGCAATTTTTACATAACCCAGGGTTAACCTTCAATCAAGAGTCACCCCTGGTTTACCCCTCTTTTCAAAAACTGGGCATAAGTGTTGTCTATACAGCAGAGAGTTGCATGTCATGATCTGAATGGTTGTGTTTTTGAAGGTCTGACCAGCCCTGGGCTGCTCCAGGTCGTTTTTTATTGTTTCTGGAAGGAGAGTTTCATGTTTGTTAATTGATCCGAAAAAACCCGTGTCAATCCAAAAACATTCCGGGTCAGATATGTGTAGAGCTGGTGCAGCGCGAGAGGGTGATTGATGTCACACCACATCAGCCAATCAAACGCATTGTTTACAGTTTGACTGCTTCGCGCCAGATTATGGTATTATGTCACGGTTATGTACCGATTAATTTATTTTGTGCATTTTATTGTGTGTAAAGATAATCATACAGGTGTGTGCATTTATTGGCTTGTTAGCCGGCACTTTTGTTTGTTGAAGATTATTTTGTTGGGCAGAAAGCACTTGTTTAGTCGCTAGGCAGTTCAAATTGTGAGCGTGGCTGCACATATCTAGTTTCTCGCGTTCTTTTTTACTACCTTTCCGGAAAGGTCCACATTTAGACCGCAACAAATCCCCAAACCTTTCCGGAAAGTCAAAAAAACACAACCAATTTATCAATAATTATAATGCTACATTCTCAGATCGGCGATCTGAGCATATCACAATGACAGAAAATAACACCAATCGGACCTGACAGCCAGTACGCGTTCATCAAGTTGTTGTACAGCAGGTTTCAGTAGCGCAATCAAACCGCCGGATAACTGGTCACGTGACGATGACTCTGTTGTCTGCTCTTCCATACTCCCCGCTTTACACGCTGCTTGTAAAAGTACTATTTTACGATTAAAATGTGAATGTTTACATTTTCGGCAGTGGGCGTTACCACTAAGAATATTTAATGCATAAACACTGACAGGCTTCTAGGGCTGTGCCATTCGATTATTCTCCTAATCGATAATTTCGAGTACTCGACGAGTAGCTTTCAAAGATCTTAAACCAAACGCCAAAAAGGACATTACGGTACTTACTCAAACAGCTGCGTAATACAATACAAAATTTAAGGTTTATAAAATTTATTCTTTTAAATTTCATAGATTGCTTAGGCTGCAGTAACATGTGCAGTCAATTCTTTGGAAATAGTTATAACGGCTACTACCAGACATCATATTTTAAGGCTAAAGGTTTTCGATATTTAAGCAAATAGAAGGGATGAAAAAAACGAATGTAGAAAGAAGAAAAAAGAAAGGAAAAATAGAGTGAGGTTAAAAGAGAAAGGACAAGAGGAAAAAATCCACAGAGTTGCTGGTATGAAACTATCCTTCACTTAAATTAAGTAAAAAAAAACTGAGTACGTAGCTTTTAAATCAGAAAATTAAAAACACAACAAATGCCGGGAAAATCCCAGGCTCTGGGCTGGATTAAAACCAAACAGGGCATATATTGCTTCCGATAAACGGCCTATTTTCTTCCCTGCTTCTTTTGCCTACTCCTTCCCTTTTTCACTTCCCTTCCCCAAAGGATTGTAAGCTTTTTCAGCGAGACCCGGGGCAAAGCTTGGATCACAAACAATTTTCACACGTTGCACATAACAAAAAAATTTGTTTCTTCAGTTCTCCGAAGCATAACAGTCATCATTAACAGCTGTTCTGACCATATGTCAATGTATCAGCAGTGGCGTTGTGGGTTAAAAAAGCAGGCAGGGCAATTGAGTTTGCAAGTTACAGTTTTTCGGCAGACAGAGGAGATTGTAGGTGCTCAAAATGTTTAATTTTGCCCTTAAATATGCCAACAGTGGGAGTTCAGCCGAAACCTTGCATTTTAGACAAAACTGTTACAACAGGAAGATTTTCCGACGATTTTTCAACAGCCAGAAATCTAGGGCAGGCAAATGCCCCCTCCCCTCCCTGTACGACACAATTGGTGTCTGCTGCACAGACTTGCAAACAAGTTACTTTGCTTGCTCATAAGAAACTCGAAAAAAGGAGTTTACAGAATACTAAAATTAGTCTGTTATACACAGCACTGAATACCAATGTAACAAATCCAATGAACATGCAGCAAGTTGTTGACATCGGGTGAGGTCAAGTTTTTCCTCAATACTTTTACTGCATTTTACTGTACTACAGAATTTAGAGTGAACATTTTTTCTGCAACACCAAACTTGTCATCCATTTGGTCAAGCCATAAGCCCCAACTCTAATACTCATCACATTGGAAATTCCCAGCAAAGTTTGGTCATGACATTAGTTTATTCTTGACTTCAGTCAAAGACCTGTCTTAAGATTAAAGTCTTGGACAAAAGTTTTGCATAAGACCAAATCACTACTGTCACGAGGTCAAATGCAGTCTTTCACTTTGGTCTCAGCCTTAGCAAAATTTGACCCCACAGTTGTGAACAGTTGCAGCCTTCTAAGTTAACAGTCTATATACACCAATAATTTACAGCACATTTCACTCTCACACAGTATAATTACTTCTCCACCAGAGAGGTTTACCAGACTTGTGAGTTGTACATACAGACAAACTACTAAAAGGCAGGCAAATAACAATTAAAACAATCCGACAGTTGGACTGACTGTTGTAATGTGTTGGATATGTCCGAAGTTAAAGAGCGGCAACATGTGCAACAGCTTCACATCAGGGTTCCTACAGATCTTCCGTAGCAAAATTCCCCGACTTTTCCAGTCACGGAATGACAAGTTCCCTGACCTTATCGATACAATAACCCTATCGCGCAAATGCAAGAAATGGTACAGTATACCACAAACAAAGAAACAGTATTAATGGAGCAACATGCAATCACCCCCCCCC
>Ga0056128_1005093_pt1 | contig 16513 bp, 7 predicted proteins | sample WorMetLIZISLAND2_FD_71113 | JGI IMG/M metagenome (GOLD analysis project Ga0056128, IMG submission 71113) | Marine gutless worms symbiont microbial communities from Max Planck institute for Marine Microbiology, Germany - Olavius geniculatus... ... | reverse complement strand
TGTGGGACAACCCTGCAGGAGTTAAGCCACGCTGCCCTAGATAGGCAGCGGTGGGCAGCGATAGTAAGAATGGCGTCAGACACCAACGGGCATTGAGCCGACGGTTGTCGATGATGATGACGATGATGACTATGCGGCTGACTGGCTATCCATTGCTAGCGCTAGCGAACAATTGGACCGGCGGCGTAATTGGACTTCGGACTTAATTGAGCATAACGATGATACAGAGAAGCAACCAGTTGCTGTTTGTGGCCGATAAGAAGCACTAAAGCGCGCAGCAGCAATCTGCATGTACGTATAGGCTGGCGTTCGTGGTCTGCAGGGTTCAAGCACGACATTTAATGTCGACACTAGAAACGCATTTTCTCACACCGACAAGATTTTTTTACGTGCTGAAATTTCTCTCGCCTGTATATTTTACTAGCAAAGCCGCAAGGCTTAGTATGAGGTCTTTGCAGACGGGCGTGGTCCATGGGCGACGACGACGTTTAAGGAAGTTAATTTCTTATAGGAGATTTTTAGTCAAAATTGTCGAGTTTATTTTTTGCCCATTTTTGATTTTATATCAATCTTTATTTACGAAAGAACACTAAAGTAACAAACAGACAGAGACAGACAGACGCACGAACAGACAAGATGCAGAACAGAGACAGACATAGAAAACATTTGAGGATAATTTTTTTCCCTTTATTTCATATGTTTTTCGAGAAACATATGTAAGCTGAACTGTACAAATTTGGCACATGGAGTGCTGTAGTTGACGTATTCAACCATCTAGTTTTTTTCAATCGGTTTTTTAGGTTTCGTTTTTAGAGGGTCAATATTTTTTGGTCTCCCACAAGAACAAGGTGTTGCCGTTAACTCAGGGCTTGAAGTACAAAACCGTTTTGCATCGTTTTGTGTGGGTCTAACACAGTCTAGTGTCATACAAATCATTCATCGCAATGTTTGTCTGAAGCGTTTTTTTCATTTACCTAAACTTTTATTTGTTATTACCGTTAGGTAGTTTTTGCGCTCATTAATATTTCACAAGGTAATGTAGAAACGCATTTACGGTGTGGATATAATAATCTTCTTATTGCAAATTGTCTCCAGAGTGTGCCAGTGAAAGAATTTTGAAAATCGGCGAATAATTGGCGAAGATACGGACAAAAGTAAAGTGGCACGTTTTTTGGCCCACCCTGTAGTATGTTGTCAGCGTGTGTATGTTGTAGTACGACCTGTGCTGGTTGGTCTCTAAGTGCTGCGGCGAGCAACTGCGCTGTGCCAGCTGCCGTACGACCGACGACCAGCTAGACGACGACGACGACTATCCTGACGCACAGTCTGCCGGCATCGTACTCAGCGACGGCGTCACCGTGGGTGGCCGGGCACGTTCTCTTAGTGCAGCCTGCGGTGCAGCAGGCAGATCGCCACGCCCTGGCCGATATGCCGCCGCTACAGCGAGCACCGGCGGGCACCGACGACACACGGCCGGTCACTGCAGACGATTAGTACCACCATCGCCTCAGCCGCCGCGCTCCAACCTACGTCTGTCGCCCGCCCTGCAGGCGTCCATCATCCACGACATGCCCTGATACTACTACTGCTACTACTACCACTACAGCGAACCACCACTGCAACTACGGACAACTACAACAGACAGCAGTATACAGTTACACAGGATCACACAACTACAGCAGACAAACCACAACTACAACACCCGCCCACTGGACGCGCTGTGATACTACTACAGACCAATACTACAACTGCAGGCAATATACAACAATCATCATTACGACTACACCCGGTCTACACTTGACTGCACAGCTACAACAAACTACAACTATTACTACATCTACCCATCTCGACGCACCGTAGTCGGCAAGGACCGGAGCGTCACCCCGGAGTGTCCACGTGACACGGCTCGTCTCCAGAGGTCAGCAGGCGGAGTGCTGTTGTCCCCACGAGGTTGATCGAGCCATCTGTTGCTGGGGCGGTCTGGACGACGTCTCCAGCTACGGTCAGGGGGGCAGACACGACTACAGTCTACAACTACACCCGATCAGCTACATAATTGCACAACAACAACAGACAAACTACAATAACAACACTACTATAGGTTTACTACTACTACCACACTACTACTACAACTACGGACAACTACAACAATGTCTTGCATGTGATCATGTGGCTGAATATAATATTTGATCAGTGGAGCAATTTGCATCGAACGTGAATCATCATCAAAGTCGTGTTCCCCTAGTGCATTGTGCAGCAAAAATTGTGAAAGAAATAGCTAATAAGGTGTTTACACGTTTCAGCAAACGTCCTGCAAACTTCCAGCAAATGTATTCAAAATACACGTGCTAATGCTAGACGTTTGCTGGATGGTGTAAACACTCTATAACGAGTACGAAGCAGCGGCGAGACCAGCGTCGCCACCTAGCGAACAAAACTGAAAAGTACCCCCTTCTGGATAGAACCCCTCCCCCTCTATATCTAATCGACAGCATTCTGTCGTGTTCGCGAAATGTTGGCAAGACTTTGTTGTACGTTACCAATACTCAGCCTTGCATTTATTCACAAAGATCAAAACCAAGCATATTATCTTCTACAGCGTAAAATAACGTAGGCCTAACATAATACGACACGGTCTGCTGTTGTTGTCCTCTAAAAAAATTCAAAATCCTTTATAGTTCTGGTTCTGGAACATGTAACTAGCAAACTGTGACTTTGGCAAACGATTCTTGAAGCAGCCTGGTGCTTCGGCGATGTCTTTGTCGAGACTGTTCCACTGTGGTATACTGTATGAGGAAAGAATGTTGAAGATGCTGAGGTTTGAGTCCCCACAAAAATCTAATCACTTGGCCTTTGATTGGACCACACCTGTATTTACGAAGGTCGGTCGTACCAGCGATTGGTTTCGTGAATAAGATGCGACGTCGGACGATTTGCGACCGGCACACGTCCGACATCGTTGACCAAAGTCGATCTCCACCAAAAGTCAGGTTAATTGTTGCTGTTAATTGTTAAGCGCTGCCGTTCAAGACACTGTAGAAAACGGTATACAATTTTTTTTTTGTTTTCGTTGATCGATTGATCCATAGATGTAAAAAAAACGTTTTTTACGTTTTTTATTCTTGTCACGTTTTTTAAACGTTTTTTAACGTTTTTTATTTTTTCAACGTTTTACATATTTTATTTTTTTTAAAAACGTTTATCAAAATTTGAAAATTCTACCGAGAACGTCGAGAAGGGCTTTCAAAGCCACATAAACGAATTAATAGGCTATAGTGGTGGTAGTTTACTTGCATTGTACTTAGTCTAGTGATACTTGGTCTTATGACCACGCGACTGAATTGAATAAATTTTCTCTGTCTTTAGTTCTAGCTGCACTGCTCTTACGTCATTAGGTTCTAAACAAAGTGTTCTAAACAAGAAGTTGAACAAATTAAGGCTAACGTTTTTTGTCAACGTTTTTAAACGTTTTTTTTAATTTTTGCCACGTTTTTACGTTTTTGAGCGTTTTTAAATTTCTTTTTCTAGAACGTTTTTTACATCTATGGATTGATCGGTCCGTTCGCGACGAATTTGGGGAACAGTCAACCGCGGAGCTGAACAAACGAACATGAAAAATATATTAGCCAGCCTCCTTCGTCCGACGTGTGTAATGAGTAAAAATTGCTAGCGGTACTCTCAATAATGTAGGCCTAATGTTATTACAAGACGTCTTCGTCATATGTTTTTTCTGCAGACTTGTCGTCTTTCGTCGGTTTATGCCGAAACTTCAATATTTCGTTTTGTTGTGTGGAGCAGTCCGCATCTCTTGTGAATTTGCTGTACACGCTTTCAATTTCTTTTGCGGGCCACTAATAGCACTGAACAGTTTATCTGCTTCAGTTATCAATAACTATTTTCTTTGCTTTTTAGCCGACCGTACTTAAATAACGGTCGAGCTATTGGTATGTGTTGTCGTCCGTCCGTCCGTCTGTCACGGATATATTGTGGCTAAACGGTGCAAGATAGAGCCTAGGTTGCTATTGATCACTAATAGGAAGTGGCATATTGGCTTTCAAATGACATGCAAATCATCGACGTTGGATGACCTTGAAGGTCACTGACAACCAGTTTTGTTTTTTTTTGTTACGGCTAACGTATAGACTCGGCCAAATATAACACGTTCACAGTGGGTAAACTTCATATCCAAGCTACTTTGGGTAATTTTGTTGTCTTTTTGAGATAATTGCTGTCATCATAATATTTGTGGTATATACCAGTAAAATATTATGTACATATAGTAGTAGTTAATGTCGTTGTTGTTGTTGTTGTTGTAGTTGTTGCACTGTTGTTGTTATGGTGTCACGGACCTGTTTCTCAGAGATATTTTTTATATCGTTTTCAGTCAACAGTTGAGGAAAGTTATTTGCATTAAATTTTTTACAATTTTCGATTATTTCTGATTTTATAAGTGCTCCTCTGACGTTGTGACTATTTTCGCTTTGTCAGTACACCGAGTTAAGTCCCACAACTCACTAGGCCTAGTTGTTGATGCAGCGAATAATGGAATTTTAATGGAATTAATTGCTTGGTCAGACTTTTTATGTTACGTGCGTGTTGTTAAATGTTTGTAATTATTGTTAACGTTGATGTCGGTAACATGCACACAGCATAATGTGTTTGTATTTTCACATCGTGCGCTTCACGAACCCCTTAGGCGTATCCAAATAGATGCTCATTTTACAGGGTATAACCAAGTGGGAGCATTGGAGTCTCTCATTGGGCCTACAGGCTTCAGCATTGCCGACAACATGCAATAGGCCTAGCACATTACAACCTCCGCGGGCGAGTTGAATAGCAACGTTTTTGGATCGCGCCCATGGACTTTTAGCGCCCTCGCGTCTCTTTATGTCCAGTTTCCAGTGTTCACTAGTGCTTTTTACGAGACTTGTGACTATTCCATTATCATTAGCAATGCATGCCACACTGCCAAGTCACCCCATTGAGCGGGTGATAGGGCCACCCGCAATTTAACCTCGTTACTCGCTCAAAAGCCAAAGTAATTATCAGCCACCAACGATAAATGTCTCCTATTGACGTAGGCCCTAACGGTAAAGTGTCGGCCTTATGGTCAAGAGGTCCAACTGCAACTCAGCCTCCCATCCCTCCGGGGTAGGTAAATCGAGTCTGTCTGGCTGGGGTTAAAGCGGAACGCGTTCACTTCTGTCGGGTAGGATGACAGGCAACACCGTGTGATTCCATATGGCAAGTGACGCTCCGTAGCTCTGCGATGGGTTCCCCATAAAAAGCTATGCACAACCTTTAACCTTTAATTGTTTAGCAACGGCTGATGGCTGCATCAAACACTTACTAATAGTCGTCCCACAATGATACAGCTGGCTAGGGCCATGTGCTGCCATAACGAGAATACAATGCATGGGAGCCTACGTATACATCATGGCATCTAGGCCTAAAATGATTTCTGGGAATGAAGTTACATAGCCAACGGAGGTGCGATTTCAGCGCACGTTCAGCCAAAAGCGCCTGCCCAAAACGACGCAGATTTTTTTTTCGTTTTTTTTCTTGGACGAATAAAACCAGGTTAGGCATATCGGCATTTTTAACGTTAACCCGATACAAATCTGGACTTTTACTTCGTAGTCGTAGTCGTCGTCACCATGGCCGCACCAACAAGTGGCGAGCAGTACGCTGTGGCGGTTCTAGCCCGCAATATCTGTAACCAATTTGCCAAACATAAGGTCGTATACGTACCGCCAATAAGCGTGATTCAACCCTTACCCATGGCGAGCGCGGTAGCGCGAGCCTATAACAGGGGTTTGGAGGCAGCGCCCCCAGCAGAGTCCAGGCCCCCAGGGGCAGTCAAGGGGTCAGGGGGAAAAGTCTCCCTGAAGCTGACACTTTTGGCTTCTGGACGTTTAATGTAAGCCGCAAATTTGACCATTTTTCTAAAATTTGGAAACACAAATAAATTTGATATTTGTGTTATCTTTGCAAAAATCATTGATGGCAACGAAACTGGGAGGGGGAGCCTAGAGCAAAACTAGGGGTCTGCCCCCGGCCCGGGCCTAAAACCGCTACTGGCAGTACGGCAGTAAAGGGTTAAATGCGCAACCCAGTAATTAATAGTAGCCGATAAATGCAATGATCATTATGCGGCCGCTGTAATAGGCCACACTAAGTAAGTAAGTAAGTAAGTAAATGATTTATAAAGCGCCAAAGTCTCAGAAAAAAATCAGGGCGCATGAAAGAATCAGGGTCTTGTTCGTCCGTCCGTCTGTCATCTGCCTGCCTGTCTGTCACCCACGGGTTCCTAACTTGAAAACAAAAGGCGTAAACGCGAACGAGTGAGTAGTTTCTTAACGGCAAGTGAGACAGCAGTACCCAGTGTGGCAATTACTGCCCGCGGTAGCGACGACAGTATTGTTCTCAACATCGTTGCTACTTTAGTTTTCCTCCGTTAACATGATAACTCATAAACCGCTACACTGAGCTTGATAGAATTTTGCGCCACTCTCGGAGAAAAATTATGAATTTTTCGTTTCAAAAATGGCGCATTTTGGTGTACTTTGTATTTTTGAGCGACAGTGTGCCCCCCTCCAAACGTCGCGGGGCTCGCGGTAATTTACCCCATCCCCTACCTCAATCCTCTGTCGACGGGCCTAATTGAAGTAGACGACAAACGCCATATCGATGGTTACAAATGGTGAATGTTTGGAAAAATCCATAAAACAATATAGCGATAAACTGAGAATATATCAGTGCTGTTGACAAAAGATCGCATATAATAAGAGTGTTATTAATAGGCAAAAATATCCATCAAAAAAGTGATGAAAAAATACAAAAAATATACAGTCTCAACTTAGCAACACAATGTACACGATTACCGCACGAAGTATGAATGCGCTGATGAAAAAACGAACGTCAGATGTGTCGGGTGGTGGAATTATTACGAGTTCAACTTCAATTATTTACGATGGGGTGGGGCTTATATGACTTGGTTTTCGTCATATACGTCGCTGGTGAGTTCTAACCTAGTTAGTATGCACTTCTATTGCATTTCTACGGGGCGGGCCAAAAAAATTTCCAACTTTTTTTGTCTGAACTTTGTCAAATCGCCACCAAATTCGATAATTTTTGGCACACAGATGGCCACGACAATAGAAATATATGAAATGTACTCAACTTCCACTTCACTTAATTTATGTCAACGCACTACCGTGTAAAACGCAGATGCTTCAAATTGTGCATAAAAATGAGATGATGTACCAGTAGGCTAAAAGTTCTAACGACTCAGTTAAGCACACAATAAACTAAACTGTGATTTATTTCGGAAAATTATAAGTTTGTGTAACAACCTGTTTCCAAATTATCCGAATTTATGCTCAAATTGTGCCCCGCATAGGCCTACCGTGACACAATGGTTTGGACGCGACGCCCACGGCTGACAGCGGCATTTACGATGAACTGATCAAACTGCACTCACTCATGGACTAGATGTGTTTCGCGGTCATTAGTCGGCTATTTTGTTGTCTGCTATTTTCAGCGTAAAAATTCAATACAACAAAATTATTAAATCACGTGGTGCTCTCTGTCAAATTGATAATGAACATGTGATCAATCTGATGCTGATAATCACCGCGTAATGTAACAATTTGGAGCATCTGCGTTTTACAAGGTAGTGCGTTGACATAAATTAGGTGAGGTGGGAAATGAATGCACCTCGCATAATTCTATCGTCCTGGCCATCTGTACGCAAAAAAATTATCAAATTTGGTAGAGATGTGACGACGTTCAGCCAAAAAAAAGTAGAGAAACTTTTTGGCCCACCCTGTAGTCAGCTACTGGCCGAATCAGTTAATCGATAAAACAGCAGCACTAGTGGCATTCGTTCACTGTGCATGCGATTTTTCCCGCGCCCATTGCACGAATCGTCCTAAAACACCATCGAAGAGACTTCACGAATCGTCCCACAATCCTGTGCCCCGCATGGTGAGGTTTATCCAGATTTTTTGCCCATGCGGTAGGCTGATCCGCACGCCCGGTGGCCTTCGCCGCCGGGCTCGTTTTCCTGACTAGAGAGCCTGGTCAGCGAGCCGCCGACCTGGCTGCCGAGGGTCTTGGTCGGCCACTTGTACGGCTTGCGCTCGGCCGTGGGCGACACGGCCGGGTTTTTCGCCAGGGTGTCGTTCACGGCGTTGCGCTGAGCCGCTATGAACTCACGGAGGTCGGTTTTGACCATGCACGGTGAGGTAGCGGCCGATGCCGGTGGAGCGCTCAGCTTGGGACCGGCGGATGCTCCGGCTGCAGCGGCGTCAGTGGCGGCCGGGGCGGCGGCGGCCGGGGCGTCAGAGGCGCGCGGGGTGCTCGCCATCGTCGGTGCCCCTTCCCCTCCTCCAGTCACACCCACGGAACTCTTCTTCTTACCTGGCGGACACGGACGGCTGGCGTCTAGAGCTCCTTGAACGTCCTGCAGATCACAGCGATCAACACCCGACACATACGCAACAATGGTCTACCAAAGTAATTTGGCAAAAGGCGAACTCGTTCCTCGTTTATATTCCCCAGGTGGCAGCACTATGTGCCACTAGACCCCGCAAAATGGCACCTAAATCCGTCGAACCGTTGAAGCACGGTGCATGAATGTAACAGACGACAGACGACAAACAAACCACGATGCAGAGAAATGTGTAGCTATAGGCGGAATTCCTTGTGCTGTAAAAATAAAAGAAAAACGAGACAATAGCAAGATCAATTAGCGTAAAAAATCTTTAAAATGCTCCAGAGTGCGTGGAGGCACATCGACGGTGGTAACCAACAGTCTACAGCAGAAATAAGTCGTTGAACAACTAATTTCAACAGCTAAAGCGAAAGTATAAATTAAGATGTCAAATGTGATAACAAATAGGCCTAGTAAATGGATGAATAAAAATTGATAATAACAAGTAATTTGAGCAAAGCCCACGTGACGCGCGACAGCAGTGGTCCTGCCACATTGGCAATCGTGTACAGCATGCAACAAAATAATAAATCGTTCTGAAGGAGTACCCAAATTTGAGGCCTACGTACGAAAGACTCCTTGAATTTAAAAGATCGAAATTTAGATTGTTAAAAACGGACGTTCTATGCTAAAAATTTCATAAGCCTACGCAGGTTGTCCAGGTTTATCTCAAGCTATTTCGGCGCAATTCACTCTTGAAATGTGCGCCGAAACCGAAAACTGCAAAAAACACTAAAATCCCCTATCATTCAAGATTTAAGGTCATTCAAGGACATTGATGTTGACACCATTGAAAAGCTCGTCACTAGTGCTTGTTATGATAAGCAGCATGTGTGTGCATAGCATAGTAGCATATATGCAACTGTTTTTACACTAGTCGAGCTAATAGCGGTACAATAACCACTATTTTTTTTTAGGGGGGGGGTGAGAGTACCTCTATTTGATGCTTAACTTACCTGCGCAGGTCTCCTTAAACCTAAAGGGTCGAGACTTGAATTGCTAAAATCTGAGTTTGTCGCCTAAAATTTTGTTCCCAGGATATCTTAGTCTATCTCCAGCCATTTCGTCGCAATTCACTCTTAAAATGTGCGCTTCAGCCAAAAATTCATTGATGTTAATAAATCTAAAAAGTCCATCGCCAGTGTTTATTATGATAAGCATGTATGTACATCTGCAATCGTTTTCACGCTACACCAGCCGATAGCAGTAAAATAACCACTTTTTAGGAGAATATCCCTCTTTGACGCCCGCGTGCGCAGGCCTCGTTGAACTTAGGGAGTCGAGTCTTGAACTACTAAGATCTGCGTTTAATGCTATCTCTATCCATTTAGGTACAATTCACTCCTAACGCAGTCCGGAATTACGAAACATTCTACGAAAATTCCTAATTTTTGGGGTTTAACGTCGTTCAAGGTCATCGATGCTAATAAAATTAAAAAGCCTGTGACCAGTGCTTGTTATGACAAGCAACATGTGTGTACTCATCTATAACCGTTTTCACACTAAAAGAGCCAATGGCGGCAAAATAACGTCTATCACGCCCTCGTTCGAAGAGAACCCCTTCACCCAGGGGCACGAAATTTTGTCGTGATAAACTAGAGTCTTTGCGGCAGCGCACAGTGTAGATTTCGTGATCCTAGCTTGCACTGTTTTGATACAATACAGCAGTGTAACAAACGGACAGACGGACAGACGGACGGACAGACGCCCAGGCCATGGCTAACACGCGCGAAGCATTCTGCTATCGCGCGTAAAAATGGTATGTAAAAACAAATGTAATCAATCAACGGAAATGTAAATGCAAAGACATTTGCTCGATCATACTCGAGATAACAGCAGCGTTATAGGGTGTTTACACGATTCAGCAAACGTCCAGCATACTTCCAGCAAATGTATTCAAAATACACGTGAATTGCTGGACGTTTGCTGGACGTTTGCCGGATCGTGTAAACACCCCATTACAGTGATGCAGCTTATCCTGTCTGCTTTTCTGTCAGCTTTACACAGGTTGCCGTGGATATAAAAATTTCCCATCCATATCCATATCCGTATCCGTATCCACAGAGGTCTGTCCTACGTACATATGTAGCCACTAAATTTTCACAAAGTAAGCCTACAGAAGGGCAAGGGCGTCATTTCTCCCCCAAAAAATAATGCAGTCATTGTCGTCTGAAAAAAATTAATGTTGTAAAAAATAACACACATTCGCACTGATGCTTGCATAGCTTTTAACAATAAAATCTTAAATATTTTCCAGTGTTCGTAAAAATTTGCATACTTTTATTGCCCCTATCCATGTCGCAGGTTGCATTCATGTAGGTTACATGTAATGTGGAGTAGACATCTTTGAAGCACCCTTGGTTTGTGTTTCCTATTAGCATTAAATATGTTCATAAGCACAAAAACGTTTCACTTGTGTTACTAATTGAAAAATATAATAAACTCACAAATGGATAGATTTTCTGTTTCTCAACCAATAACATTAAAGCAGTGAAGATTGGGATCTGTTATGGCCAGTTCACACCTACGACGCCAATGCGACTTGCGACTTAACTATTGGCAACTGTCGCCGACTACTGCCGACATTGAGTCGCGTCGCCGTCGTAGGTGCGAACTGGCCATTAGGCTATTGATATAATGCTAATAAATTAATTTGACTGAATGCTTGTACGCTTGAATGTTTCTCCCTCTGTTGTTCTTAATCTTCGTTTTCTCGTTCATTCGTGCTGTAAGTATTCAGTTTAATTGAAAAAAATGCGCCAGCATAATATCCATAGATATAATAAAAAAACTTACCAGTTTACAACTGTGTGTAAAGACGATGTGATGATATCAGCCCTCTAAAACAGCAAAAATAATTTGGATAACCTTAGATGGGGCTATGCATATGGCGTCCTCAAAACAGTAACACTGCTTCAGAGCTACGATGTACAAAGATAAAAAATTAAAATCACAAATCCCGGGGGAGGTCCGTAGCCCCCACCCCCGCACCCAAATGACGCCCTTGGTTATTAACTATAAAATAACTGGCTATTAATAGGCCCTATATAAATCAATACGAACCATGGGTATGTAACAAGAGACGCTTTGTGCCCCAGGAGTGCCATCACTACAACGAAACATCATTAGCAAAATCAATGTATTAGAATTCTACACCACGAGTCAAGATAGCGCCAACATAATTATGCTATTGTCCGTATTTTCGTCAAACTTTCACCCAATCTTAACTTTCTCCCACGGACGCGATAAACGAAAAATGTGGAATAAAATGATCGCTAATTTTACGGTTTAGTGCGATCTTTTATTCGTATCAGCATTCAGCATACTGACAAGTTCCTACTGAGTGTGTCAGTGAAAGATAAAAACGAGTGAATTAGTATTATTTTGCGAAGATATGGACGCGAGTGTGATAGTTTGTTTTTTAAACTTACAGTCGCATTATCAATGACAGAGAAGATATGGACGTGCAACTACAGGTTTCGTGTAATCATAGCTTTTTCATAACTTCCTTGCGAAAACGTTATTTAAAACACAATTTTCCATAAACAAGTAACTGTTAAGCCTTGGCCCAGACTGGTAAGCCACTTACATTTACCACGCTGCAACTGCATAATGTTTTCTAACACATCAGACGAACTCAAAACAAATCCGTGATCTGTTACATGATACTAACACGTAAGTAATAAACTGCTTACTTTCTTATTTACTTACTTACATACATATTTACTTACTTAATTATACAATAACTGATGTATGACGTACTGCAGACTCAGTCAACTGCCAAGGAATTCACCACTTAACGTACTGGCGTGCTAATAAAGTAGCAAAACAATATCTAAAGGTTTTTCGTTGTGATTAGTTTGTACTTTTTTATTAATTTGTTTTTTTCCTTTTTTTCTAATTTTTTAAAATTTCTATTTTTATTGTGTGCCTGTGTTGTGTTTTGTGTTCTTTCTGTTAGCTTTTATATGTTTTGTGTTGCTGCCGCCATGGCGAAATAAAGTTCTCAAAGTTCTCAATACACAAAAAATGATAAAAAGTTGTGGATACTTACACGCATTCAGTTTCACATTCTACCAGATCTCTACAACGACAAATTTACACCACAAAATTCCCGCTCAAATTGATTAATCAATCATGTTTATTAAACCGGACATGCCACATAGATAGGTTTACAAAACAGTTTTAAAACGATGGGCCTGTTCAAAATCAAGAGACACACAGGGCTTAGCTATAGCCTCTAACGTGTGCCCCAATAAAAAGATAAAACAATTTAATGCGAACTTCGTGATTTTCACGAATCGTTTATCATCTAACAAACGAACGAATTCAATAGATTAATTACAATGTACAAAATTTCTTAAATGTTTTTTTCTGCTTAAACTGACATCTTTTGTTTCTATAAAAAACGCTCAAACAGTTACATCAACAACGCCACAGTTTATTTTCAAGGTTTAGTAATGGATTTTCTAATGCATATATGATATAAACTTATTGAGAGGTTTCTACTAAATGTGTCAATAAAAGATGACTAACGTGAAAAATGCCGGTAATCGGCGAAGATGTTTCGTTACTTTGGCAACGCTATCACAGGCAAGCCATGACGTATATCTAAGGCGCTGCTGCAGTAAGTAACGCAGCGTTATAGACAGTGTGAAAATTAAGATTAAATTTACAGGCATAAAACGATATATACAAGAAGCCCATCTGTCGCTAGGGATGGCCGACCGTTTCTGAGATACGGCGACCAACAGGTTGAAATCCTGCATTGAAAACTGCGACCAAACCGCTGTACATGGAACCATGGTTACTAGTAACAGCCTAGCCCTATAGAAACTCGTCGTCGCCCTGTCCAACGACACCATCGCCGACCTCTACGACTTACTGTTCAGTTACAATATTGCATAGCAAAGTACGTAATGACCCTTCAAGGTCATCCAAGGTCAAAGATTTTCGTGCCATGTGAAAGGACTTATGCAACTTCCTATTAGTGATTAATAGCAACCGTAGCCCTATCTGTCACCGTTTCTGAGATACAACATACCGTTTAGCCACAATGCATCCGCTACAGACAGACAAACGGACGACAACTCGTAACATAGGGCCGACCTTGAAGCTAACAGTTTAATGGTCGGCACAAAAAATGGAAACAAAACGACTGGACTGCACACGCAACGAATGAGTAAGTAGTGTTGTTGGCTGAAGTGCCGCAATCCCTGACTTAGCCCACTACAGAATAGCAGAGATAATTAGTAACAAACTCAGAAGAAACCTACCTAATTAGTAAAAAACGTGTTTTATGAAAAAATGACAGGAAAAAAACAAAGTGGAAAATTGGAACAAGAATAATTAATCAGGTCATATCAAAATAAGACATGATGATCAACTCAATATCCGAGAAATAATTATGGAGCCATCTGATCTGAGAATTAAGTTGTGTAGAAACAGAACTGAAGACAAAGACAGGGAGTAACTGTTATAAATAATAATTCATCAATTTATTTTTATTAAATATCAAAAAAAATATACAATATTGTACGCAGAATATGTAAAATTATTAGAAACAATTTGTTGTAACACTGACACGGTTTCATTGCTCTCGAGTGATTAGTACTTAAATGCTCGACTGTCTGCACAGAAACAAACCATCTCGGTATGCTATGTAATCAACACTAAAGTCAACTCAGTCTTCCATCCCTCTGGGGTAGGTAAATCGAGTACAAGTCGATCTGTCTGGCTGAAGTTCTAGTGAGGCGCGTTCACCTGGTAATACTCAGCGTGATCCCATATGGCAGGTGACGCTCCGTAGTCCTGAGACTGGTTTCCTATAAAGAGCTATATTACGGTATTTAGCCATTTAAGCAATCCGAGTAAAGCCCAAATTCCATTACGCTGACTTTCACCAAAGAGCGGGAAAGTTTTGGTGAAAGTCGCGAACACAAACCATCTCGGCATGTCGAGATAATTGCGAAAAAGACGTAACAAGTCGGCGGCAAACCCGTTTGTGTCGCTTTAACGGAATTTAGTCCGTTATAATGCACGGGGAAAGTCGGCGACAAAGTCCGAAGCGGGCTTTGTCGCAAAGTCGACTTAATGGAATTTGGGCTTAACTGAGAGCAACTTGTTGCCGTGCTGACCTCTCATGGCAAGCGGTGGTGGGAGTGACGCGTTTTCTGGCTTGTTTCTTGCTGAGGACGCCGCCCGTCGTTCGATAGACGGCGAATGGATCGCAGCTTTCCGATGGGCGCAGTGGCGACGGCATTCTGCAGTTAGACGTGAACGTGTTATGCGGTGAATACACGAGGCGGGCGATCGCCGCACAAAAGATTTTTACATGTAAACTAATGCCTCGTTTACACGATCAACCAAACATCGAGCAAACGTCGAGCAAACATCAAGCAGGCCTGGTGGAACTCCGCCCCTGGCTCAAATGTAGGCTTAGCGCACAGCTGATCACGTGTTATATAGGCCTTCCAATTACAACGCGCCCGCCTTCCTAATTAGCATGCTAATTACCATAGCTTGTCAAGCTAGCTGGATGAATGCTAGCAAACACTGAGCAAACGTCGAGCAATTAGCACGTGTATTTTAAATACATTTGCTCGACGTTTGCTCGATGTTTGCTCGATCGTGTAAGCAGGGTATAAGTGGGCGAAAGAAAGCCCACCCACTCGGAGAAATCGCTTACCCAATCCAGGCATATTGCCCAAAGCTAATTCATTATTTTTTTGTTATTTTATGGCCAGCAAAGACAGTCTGGTTACCGAGGCTACTAAATTAAAATTATTTTTGTGATCGTCGTCACGGGCCTTGTCGGTAACACCATTGGCTACTGAATAAACTCACATGCAGCACTGTGGAATTTTAAAAATTTTCTTGAAAGCTGCACTCCGGAAACCTGCCTTAACGGCAGCGAAAAGGCGAGAGCGAAGAAAAGAAAGAAAAAATGGAGGAAAATGAAACACGAAACACGAAAGACAGGGAAAGAGAATGGGAATTGTCCATCCACTAATTTCGGCTTAAAAGTTGCACTGTCGTCGGCGACCGTCGCGGCGACGATCGCCTCGTGTATTCACTGCATTACAACAATCCGTAACAACAAACGCCGACACCTCGTGACCTCGAACTGCTCAATAAACATTTCCAAACGTGTACATCCACCCCTCTCCTTTTCCTTCTTCTGTTCCTTTTTACTCCCCTTCAAAACCTTTTTCTCCCATTACTTTTCTATCTTTAATCGAGATATGAGATCCACGGGCGTATGTAAGTTTCTCCACCAGAAATAGACCGTCGAACGCGTTTCGGTGCAAATTAAGTTCTTATTTTTCTACTGCAAAACGCAAAACTTTGTCCATTAAAATAGAACAAGAAAAAGTCGGACAAAATTTTTTTTAGATGCAGCCGTGCGCCACTCTTTCGAATCGTAGCCGTTTCAATTCACCACAGAAACGCCAGATGAAAATTTAGCATGTATACGACTTGCAAATGACATAAATATTGTACATTTTTAGTTCTGTAGCTATGAACCTATGTCTGAATTAGACTGGATTTACTGATTGATCACAGGCTGAACGGTAGTTCGAGCTGTGTGTCAACGGCGACTTCTCTTTCTTATGGGAAAGCCAAAAATTCGACCCCCCACAGAATCAAAACCCCTGACCCGATTAAGATAAAATTTGGCACGGTTGATTACGTCAGCGAGGGGACCCGTCATGCAAAATTTTATGCAAATCCCCCCAAGGGGGGGCTTCCCGGCAAATGGGTGAAATATACGCAAAAATTTTTATAGCTATCCATATACTTTTTTTTCAGAAACTCACCTACAGTCGGCAGATTTTTGCGCGCGATGGCTCAAACGACGCGGTTTCGCGCAAGGATGTGCCTTTTGGGGGTTAAAAAATTTGAAAATAATATTTAACGTATTTATTCGCAAAAATCGAAAAAATTACAATGGCGCCTATGGGAAAAATTAAGCAATTCTTTAAACGGTCATAACTTTGGCTGTGTATAAGATAG
>Ga0056128_1005092_pt1 | contig 16513 bp, 11 predicted proteins | sample WorMetLIZISLAND2_FD_71113 | JGI IMG/M metagenome (GOLD analysis project Ga0056128, IMG submission 71113) | Marine gutless worms symbiont microbial communities from Max Planck institute for Marine Microbiology, Germany - Olavius geniculatus... ... | reverse complement strand
TTTACCGTATTTCATTTTGATATTTATTGCTTTATATTTTACTGCTTTTATTATTTTTTTCGCTAATTTGATCAAATAATCGATTACAATCGCTGCTTGTTTAAATTATAGGTATATTTTTCTAAACTGTTATGTTATTTTACTTTATTTCATTTTGATATTTATTTCCATATATTTTGCTGCCAAATATTAAATTTCATACTTATTTTTATTGTTTTTTCGTTACTGTAATCAAATAGTCAAAGCACAAATTTAAATAATAACAACTGTAGGCCTATATTCCAACATCAAAAGAAATAAAATATAATATAATCAATAACATTATAGTCGTAAAATTAAATTAGTTTATTACAGCGTTACAGTTCAAAATCACATTGTATGTTTTGGAGTGTTAACGTTTTTTAGCATTTTTTCTACGTTTTGCAACGTTTGCGTCATTTTCCATTGTTAGCTACAGCAATTCCGCACCATATATTCTGCAAATTACCAGTACGTGAAGCTCGGAAGGTTGGCAGTAATTTGCGGAATCGGACTGATCACTTGATCATACCTGTCAACCAATCATCTTCATTCCGCAGATTTCATTTCGCAAATTACTTTCCGCATTCCGCATTTCCGCAAAATACCCATCATCTAAGATTTATGCCGTGACTATAGAGCCGACAGTCGGCCCTTGTACTAGAGGGCCGACAGTCGACCGTACACTGTCGTAAGAGACTGCCTACGGCAGGCAGTATGACGGGTTGGCAGTATGAGAACCCGTCATACTGCCGCAGACAGACGCCCTCACAGCAGCTAGCCACTGATGAGGTCAACCTTAGCAAGGTACAATGCCAAGGTATCACGCCTTCATACCAGTCGGCCAGTCAAGCCTGGCAGCACTAGATTTGAATTCATAACCAATTTTGCAACCTTAATTTGGGTGTGCATGTGTGGCTACATAATTGTATGAAATAATTAAATTTGCACACACAGGCTTGCAGGCATCAACGCGTTGCCGTCTAAATAGGCCTGAAGTCTTCTCTGTATAATCCTGTCCAATACTTTGGAAAGAAAAGACAGGTTAGACACAGGTCTGAAATTCTTTGGGTCGCTGACGTCATTTTCGTTCTTTTTTAGCAGTGGACGAACCACTGCATGCTTGAAGTCGGATGGAAAAATACCAGACGCCAACAACTTGTTAAAAAGCAGTGCTATGAAGGGCAACAACGGCCTATGTCCTTCACTAGCCAGGTTGGAACTGGATCCAACTGGCATGTCAGAGCCGAGCCAATCAACTTCTCTACTTCATTGTGTGTCATGGGAGTCCACTGGGAAAGTGTTGGCGTCGCCTTGAGTGGAACATCATACAGTGGCGTCGTCGCAGTGGAAGCTCGAACTGCTGAAGTCGACTTTGTCCTTGAAATACGTGGCGAACTCGTCAGCAGTCTTGCTACCAGTCTCCTCGGTTACTGCTTCATTCAGTACTCTGTGTAGTGTACGCCACAGCTTATGTGAGTTGCCACTGTTTGCCGAGATTGTGGTGCATCCACACTTTTTGCTTTTGGATGTTCAGTGGAAGCCACTAATTTGCCCACGTTCCATCAATGGGCGACTTCACTTTTTGACTTAGACTTTTGCTGAGCCTTTTTGCTGAGCCAAAGCTAAAGCTGAACGCTAAAGTCTGTACTTAGACCAAAGTTCAACTAAACGATTAAAAATGATGGAAAACCGGTAAACCTAACAGGAAATAAATTAACCAGTTACGCTTGGACTTTAATTGCTTATTTAATTGCACCACGCATGCAAATGACGTAAATACGTAACGTTTTACGTCATTGCGTAGCCATTATGGCATTTATTTTTGGTACCAGACTGTTTTAATTTACTAAACTATCCGTGTTAGTCGCCGTGTTTTCGCTCAGTGAAATCACTTCACTTTTTGATTTAAGTAGGTACTTAGGCCGAAGTTTAGGCTCAGCGAAAGTCTCAGCGTAAGTCTAAGTCAAAAAGTGAAGTCGCCCAGTGCATCAGTTGTTGCAGCTATCACTGGTTATAGTGCAGTCACACCGGAGACATGTGATCCCCTAACAATTTTTTATAATGGAGGGTCAAAAATTGCCTTAAAACTCAGCGAATGCATGTATATATAAGGCAGTCACCCCACAAAACTTTGCCACATGATGTGTCACGATTTTTGGGGGCATGCACCCCAATAATTTGGGAGGTCAAAAAACGTGCAAAAATGGGTGTGATTTTAGACAACTTCAGACTTTGACTGTGAATATTTGTAGAATGGACTGAGATACCAAAAATCAAAATAGCAAGTGATCAACTAAAACCCCTCTTGCCTTGCCCGCAAAAAAATTGGTTCATTTTGGTCCACTAACAGAAGCGTTATAGATGTGCATGTTGACCCACCTAAGATCAATAATGTGTGCATTGTGCAGTTCAGTGAATTTGAGTTTGGGCTGCATAACTTTCCTATGAGGGGAATTTCAACCCCCTAAATTTGCCCCCTTCCCAATCGGACTTACGTCGCCGGGCAGATGCACATTGGGCTCTGTCCCATATTTTTAGTTCTTATTTACTGTTCGAATGGACTATTTTGTGTGTCTGTTTGCTTTTTTTGTTCATTTTTTGATATGTACTTTATGTATGATTTTGTATTAAGTAATTTTCATTTTGTGTGCATTTGTTTTTTGTCCAGTTGGAAAAACATCGCTCATAACAAGGTTTATGTATGACAGTTTCGACAACACGTACCAGGTGCTGAGCTTTTATTTACTGACTTGATGCATGTGAATGAATGTCGTTAAATATCATTACATATATTATTAAGCACTTTTGTACTTTTCTGGTACTTTGATGTTTGATGACTTAACCATATGAGTATTTAACAGTCTGACCATAATGAATTGTTCACTTTTTACAGGCAACAATTGGAATTGATTTTCTGTCAAAGACCATGTATTTGGAGGATCGAACGGTAAGTTAATTTTTGTGTCATAACTTGATTAATTTTGTGTCAGTTGAATAACAAAAATAATTATAGGCATGTTTTAAGTTCAGCAGTGGTTTGCATTATCACGTAATTAAATTCTGAAGGTTATGTAAAACATTTCGTGACTGCTTAGACCTGTAACCCTAAGAACATTTTGGGTCCTTTAGCTTACAGTTAGGAACCAATTGCTATTTTGTTGCAAAAAGTACTGCTGATTTGTCTTAGGCCCATGTCAGACACGTGACAAAGTTGCACAATTTTGTCGCGCGACTGTTGAGCAACAAAATTGCCTGTCTGACACTTCAAGTTGCGCAACTTTTGATGCGTTGCACGATAAATTTGCCAAATAGAAACTATCTCTATTCCTTGGCGATTTATCGTCATATCTCTGAGATGTGATTGGCCAGTTTGTTGTTTACGTGTTATTCTTGCGTTGCTTATCATCTGACTTGTAACTATTGGCGAGTCAATTATGACGTTAATACTAATTTTAGTATTAGAAGTCACCGAAAAAAACATTTGTTGTTCGATACATTTGTTTAATTGCATCGTGCAGTGACCATTTAGCAAACGGAGCTGTAATTATGTTCAAGCACAGGGTTTGATGCTGTAGCAGACGACAAGCTATTTTTAGCTGCAGGCTGAGCAATTAATGCCAGGAAATTCCAGAGTATAACTTCCCGAACGTTGTCTGTAACGCTGGAAGCCATATTTGTTTGGCGATTGTTTGCTGATAGAAATTTGACAGTCGCCTAGGCAAATTTGTCGCGCGATAAAATTGTGCGATAAAGTGAGGCGATTTTGTCGTGTGTCTTGACGTGGACCTTAGCTTTTCCACTAATAATCACCAGTAATGAACTGTCTTTTTTCATCTTCCATCACAGTCCAATTTAATAATATGGGCTTACTTATGGGCTTACTTAGAGCTAACAGTTGATCATGCCAAAGTTCTGTAAAGTCACTTACAGCACTGTTGTGATGTGACTTTGTCATTGACACAAATATTTATAGGTTTAGTTGACATGGTGTGCAGATTCGGTTGCAGTTGTGGGATACGGCTGGTCAGGAAAGATTTCGTAGTCTCATTCCATCGTACATCCGCGACTCTTCTGTGGCTGTGATAGTTTATGACGTCACAAGTATGATTGTTACATCTCAGTGTTTGCAGTTTTTGACATTATTTTCATAGCAATAAATTATGCTACAAAGTAGCTTGTGATTTCTGCAGCATATGTAACAAAAACCTGTATTTGTCAGACTAATGGATTAATTGTCTGGGATGTGGTCTCGGTCGAGACGTCTCGGTCTCGAGACGGTCTCGAGACGTACTAACGTCTCGTCTCATCTCGGACAAAATCCTTAGCATCTCGGTCTTGTCTTGGTCTCGGATCGATGTGTCTCTGGTCTCATCTCGATCTCGGCCCAGCAGGTCTCGTCTCGGGTCTCGGGCCATTGCGTCTCATCGAGACGTTTTGTGCAGGCGTGCGCAGTGCGTACTGTAGCTGCAGTTAGAGCGATACTAACCAGCATGACATTTGTGGCTTGGACATATTCATTTGCAGTGTTTTAACTCTTTCATTTACTTATTTATCATAAAGCATAATTATGTCATGTCAGTCTTTTTTTCGTCATAAAATGACCTGGTCGCAATGTAGATAAAGTGTATGATGTCAGAATGAATGCTCTCAGCCAAATGTAGATGACGTATAAGGCTATAATAGTCTGTAGTTTACTAATTTCAGTTGCTTGCAAATTGCGATAAACATGATGGCTCATATATACAGCATTGCAGTTACAATTCTTTAGTGTGCAAGTCATTAATTATTCAGTGATAATTGTCACAATAAAGTGCAAAAACCCGCAATATCACAAATAAAAAGTGCTTACCATGGTGCGAGTTAATTAATCCGTAAAATTTTTTTTGTTGTCAATGCGTTTTACCATATGTCACGGAAAACATCTCGTTTGAGACGTTGAAGCTTACGAGACTCTGCAGCGTCTCGGTCTCGTCTTGGTCTTGGCTCAGAAGGTCTCGTGCAAATCCCCCATTAATTGTAACTGTTAATAGTGGATGTGTATCTTACATCAGAGTATGTATACCTGAACTTAAAGTCTTAATTGGTTGATTTGATCTAGAGGCTGCACTGGCCTGCTCATCACTATTCTAGATTACCGTGAAGTGCAGAATAAACTCTATGAACTTTTTGCATTGCTTTGCTGTGATGACAAAAGCTATAATAGTTTAACAGATTATTATTACTAATTACTATGGCTTATTAGCCCAACAGTTGTATTCTTTTTCTAAGAGAAAAAGATCAAACTGTCTTTTTCATGTTTGTGAAAGTTTGTATTTTGCAAGTGTTAACAGTTCCTAAATGTTATAGTTATACCGTTACCGAGGTAAATTCAACATCTGTTACTTGTGTTTGTTTGTTATATCTGGCTTTTTTGAGTTTTCTTTTCCAGTCAGCTTTGTTGTTTGCTAGGTATATCTTTCGTCATGGTGTAATATGTGATTTGAGTTTGGTGAGCCTTGTGAACTCTTGACTTCATTTGGACATGCTTGTTTCATGGCTGAGATTGACGGCATATTCTGCCTGGGACATGCATGTGAGATAAATCAGTGTGAGATGCTTTCAGTCATCATGCTTGACTGGAATGGGTGGCTAATAACACTGGAGATGCTGTGGTGAGAGATAGGAGGATGAAGAAATGAGTGATGTAATTGATGTTGCTAGGTAATGTGTTGAGTTGGTGTGCTGTGTGTTAGATGCGACGTCGTTTCATCAGACGTCGAAGTGGATTGATGATGTGCGAACAGAGCGTGGCAATGACGTCATCATAGTGCTTGTTGGTAACAAAACAGATCTCTCCGATAAACGGTGAGTACTGGCAAATCTCTGCTTGACACTTGTTGTAATTGTGTACTGCAGTGGAATGAACAGTTTGTCGACTTTGTTGTGTTGATGCCTGGAAATATATTAGCAAAAATTGGGTTTCATGAGAGAACACTGTGTTGCTCTACTTATTAATGCACAATATAAATTAAAAATTGACAACTGTAGTATAGTATACCTACTAACTATAGTTGGTGCTGATTACTAACTGTGGAATTGCCTGTAAGTAAGTAAGTAAGTAAGAGCACTTCTAACCAGTGCAGTTAAATTTAAAAAATACAAAGTGTTGCAGTCTCAGTCTGAGTTGCTTTTATACCTTGTACACAGTAGAGGTTGCTATAATTTCTTGTACTGTGATGAATGGCCAAGTTGTTTGCGATAGTGGTCGTGATGTCTCACAGGACTTATGTTATTTTGTGCTGTGCAAGGCTGCGTTCATTGTCAAGGCTGACATATCTCAGTGGTCTCCACTCTTCAGTTTACTTTTGCTGCCTTGTGATATGTGCAGTGTCACTTGCTGTTGTGTGATACTGAGTTTCATGAAACTGTTTCTAGGCAAGTGTCATTTGACGAAGGCGATCGCAAAGCAAAAGAACTAAGTGTCTTGTTTGTTGAGACAAGTGCAAAAACTGGCTATAACATTAAACAGGTGTGTATTTGAATTGCAGCATTTGTTTTGCCGTAAAATTTGCTACTTTTATTTTATTGCGCGGCAAAATGTAGATCGATTTTTAGCCGACCATACCGTCACACGGTATAATGTGTCATCTGTTTGTGTGTCATCTCTGTTTGTAGCATTTTGTGTTGTGGCTTAACAGTACTTCATAGGCGGTTGGATATGGTACCATTGGATAGGGCAATGACGAGTTTCTATAGATTGTCAATAGTAACCATGTCTCTATCTACAGTGGTTAGGCTGCAGTTTGCAATGTAAAGTGTCTGCTTGCATGCATGTTCATGAAAACAGTTGAAATCTTACTTATTTACTAATACCTGAAGTAGTACTACGATCTCGAATCTCGATATCAAATAAGTAAATAAAACATTAAATGCAGTGATAGGCATATGGCAATAGGCAAAGTACAGTTGGCCTTCTGTATTCATAGTTGGGCACTAGTACTATTTCTTTCTTTGTTCCATTCAGTGCTGACTTACTGCTGGGAGCTACATTCTATTTACTAACTTTTCTTACATCTGATGCTGTACTACTTTACAAAATTGAAGTTTTTAATTACACATGCAGAAGTTATTTAATAAGTTATTTATTTAATTCATCAGTAGTGTAATGTCATTCATTAATAGTATGCATCTACCACATATGGTAATGTTTTGTTCATGTGTTTATGTGCAGCTATTAAAACTTTTCACAGCATGTTTCAAAAATATTTGCTGTACTATACGTGTATTAAGTAATGTATTCAGTGACATGTTGTCTGTTGCTGCTGTTTTGTCGTTTTGCATGCACTGTCATAATATAGTATTGATTCTTATGTTGTAATGGCATTATTGGTCAGGAAAAATATGTAAGCTAAAAAATAAGTTTATTAAACCAAAATATGTGTTTTTTTATCATCATTTTCTGAGGCTGTGCAACATAGATGTTACTTTTTGAGGTTTACCTGTGGTACATTTTTCATCTTTGACATTTTTCCTTCTTTTTCTTTTTATTGAGAGATTGGACCTGCATTATCATGTGACTTGTATTGCTATTTTTTATGTATGAGAAATTGACTTAAATGGACACTCTGAAAGTAATGCTCTAGATTCAATTTAGCCCAAAACTGCAGTTAATCGTTGTGTTGCTACAGATTACATCAAGATATTGTGCTAGTATATACACTGTACTGTATGTGTGTTATGCAGCTGTTTCGACGGTCTGCTGCAGCCCTTCCGGGCATGGACTCCCGAGACAAACCAGAGTCCGGCGAAGGTTTTTGAGTTCACATTTTGTCATAATGTTGTTAGATGTTATTGTTTACTGGAAATGTTTTTTTTTATTTTAGTTTATAAGCACTTCACCATATTTTTGCTACAGTCTCAGCTATTTGCTCTAGTCGAGTACAAGTACCTTGTTTGTTTTTTTATCACCATTATGATTTTAATCATTGTGCATTGTACGTACACAGTAAAGTGGGTTGTACCTCTCTAAAGGATTTTTCCTTCAAGGCCACTGAGCCTATAGGTGGATGGACCACTAACTTTGTGACACAGCCAGTGCGACACCAGACCAATTTTATTTTCCTAGCTGCAGAGCATACCAAATTATACTGTTTGTTGACAGAGGCACATGAGTGTAAACAACTTGCCCAGAGTTGCTACATGGTTGTGGACCAGGCAGTAGTCGAACTTGCGACCTTTTGGTCATGAATCCAATGCTCCAACCATGGAGCCACTGAGCCACCCAATACATATACAGTACAAAATACAAAAGTTTGTATTTTTGTATATATGCTTGTAGCTATGAAATTTAGTGGCATTTTGCTGCATTGAAACTAGAAATTGAAAGTAGAAATTTGGGGCAGAGCCCAATGTGAGTCTCCTCAGTGCCGTAAGTTTGATTGGGGGAAAATTTAGGCCCTTGAAACTCCCCTGGTCGCAAAGTCAGATGGCCCGAGCTCAAATGCGTTAGCATACACGGAACACACAGTGTTGACTTAGGGTGGGTAAACTTTAGACAGCTAACCGTTGTTGTTAGTGGACCAAAGTTCACCAAATTTTTTTGGTTTAAAGTGGGAGGGAGGGATCATAGCTGATGACATCGTTTACCACTTGTCGACATCTTAGTTCATTCCGGAGATATTCACACTCAAAGTCGAAAGTTGTCCTAAATCACACCAAATTATCGGGGACTGTAGAAAATCACGGCAAAAAGACACGGCAACTTTTGTGAAAATTGCAAAAGTTACGGCAAAGACACAACATCAAATCACGGGCCCCAAGACCATTATACAGTCTATAGAACTCAACGTCTAGCATTGACAATCATCATTACATGCAGTGGAAGGTTTTCAGATGAAAAATTTTGTCGCTGTGGAACACTAAAATACATATTTCTATGATGATGTCATGCTCACATATTGTGCCAGAAAGTGACAAAGCACCCGGACTTCGGTAGCAGAGGCAGTAATAAATATTTTTTGCATTAAAATCACATGATAAATTTCAACTTATGCTGATTAAAAAGCAGAAATTTTTGTTAAAAAGTGCAAAATCACTGCATTTTGGCTAAGAACATGGCAAAATATGGCATTTTAGCAAAATCGCGGCATTCGATGAAAATCTCGGCTTCCATGATTTTCGTGTTTCCGTGATTTTCTACTGTGCCTACAAATTGTGGATGTTTTTGCTCTCCCAAATTATGAGGGGGCGATGCTTCCCCGAAAAGTTGTACCCACATCATCACCTTATCCTAGCGCCACATCACGTGGAAGTTTCGTTAGGCTACTCTTTCTGGCTTCAAAGTTATTGCAGCTAATATGCTGAATTTTAAGCCAATTTTTGGCACTCCATTGTAAAAACATGTAGGGGGGACCTCCATCCTCGATGGGATGTGCGCTGGCAAGACTTGGCTATTCTGTAGTGCATGTAGGGATGCAGCACCCCTTAAGGTTGAAATATGGTTTTTTCGAAAAAGTTGATTACGGTGGGTATGATTTGACCTTCTGATCCTCATAATTATTGGAGCAAAGTTCACCAATCTATTTTTCGTTGAACGCGGGAGAAATTGCAGTTGATCACATACTTGTCTGATTGTGAATATCTTCATCCATTCCAGGGATATTCACAGTTGAGGTTTGAAGTCATCCATAATCGCGTCAAATTTTGTATGTCTTAGTCCCTACAGTTTTTTGGGAGACCTCCTCAAATTTTTGGACCTGCATTATAACATTCAGCTTGCTGTCAATAATGTGGCAAAGTTTCACAGCGATGGCTAAGGCTCCTTGGAGATCTACCGTTTTGTGGCAGACTGATAAACTTGCTTGCTTGCTATCGATTGCTCACAGTAGCAGTGATGCTTGACATAGCCCTTGTATCTATCTGTATTGTGCAGTGATCGAGTTGAAGCCTATGGAAGCAGCACCAATGTATCGGCCTCCAGACAGCAGCTGTTCCGCGTGCTGACTTTAACTAACTATCATCATCTTAGTCATATTTCATTATGGTCACTCAGCGTCTGTTGTTGCTGCAAGTCAATGTCTTTGAGTCGTTCATTGCTCGTGTGCTGCTTGTATGATCTGTGAATTGGCTATTTTGCCCATCAGTCAGCTGTGAATCGTTTCAGTATTGTTCAATCCTTGCATCCCAGTAACTGAATGAACAGCGCGTTCAAGTGATATTTTCAGAGACTGTCTGATGATGTTTAAACACCAACTCTAAGTTTAAGTGGTCTGTAGCGGCAGCTGTGTCATAATGCTGACTTGGTGGCTATTTGTCTTAACGATTTGTTTGCACTTACAGATACAGTGTACATGCTGTCATTAAGTCGTTGCCATTTATAATTGTGATAATGATTGTACATATTATACTTTTGCCTTGACTTCATGGTAAGACAAATTAGCCTGTCAAGGTTTCTTGGATCAAAGGGCATCCGTATTGTAAAAAAAGTGAGAACCTTTGGCTAACATGAATTATTTCCTGAAAAATAACCTGGTTGACCAATAGGCAAAAACTGAAGTTTTTCCAGTGGTAAAAAAGCAGAGGTGAGGAACAGTTATTTTGTTAGTCAGTTTAAAATTGTTATGTCACAATTACAATAAAATGCAAATTGATGTTTTTTTATTGTACATTTATTACATCAGAAGCTTCTGCTTTTGGTGTGGATGTCACATGACCAGAATGGTGACAGTTTAATACTGACGTTGCTGTGGGAGTCTAGAAGTGGCTGTAAAAGTTTTTTCTCAGGTTAAATGCAGCAGGTTTAACACATCAGTAGGACAGACACCTCGTTCCATTTATAGTAGTCAAAAATTTGAAATGTAATCATTTTCACTCGATCTTATTTCTTCAGTTACTGTTTTCTGCATCAGCTTGTAAGTGGTTGCAATGGAAACAACTTGTGGTGATACCCCATCTTCAAGCTAGTTATATAACTGAAGACTGAAGATTCGTTGTTGTTGATTATACCAGAATTTGATAATATCAGTCTACGTCTGTTGATGAGTCATTTGAAAACATTGAACACATCGTTCATGCTCTTCTGGGTATGAACGCCATTGTAACAGTTTTTTGGGCCACAGAGTATAAGAAGGTGTGTATTATGTGAATAATTAAATGCTGAAGAATGCCAGGTAATAATGCAGTTTCATTTTTGCAATTACATGTACATCGCTGAGTGTGCTTATTTTCAAAGGCATTGTGATAGGTTTTAATGTGTATGTTAGATGTTGTGAGTTTACATACATACTGAAATGTTCAGTTGGTTATTATTGTAAAATGTCCTTGTGTTTCATGTATGATCATCAATTTGTGATATGAGTAGTGTTTTTTCCAGATTTTAGTAGATTCTGGCTCGCAGCATATCATAAAGAACATTAGCTGACGATGCAGTATTGATATATGGTGTGGTCTGTTATTAGGTGAAAATTTTCTTGTGTTGTGTGACCATTTGGTGGTTATCTGTAAGTGAGTGAGTGAGTGAGTAGGGTTTAACATCCCGCCCGACACAGTATAGGTCATTTCGGGGACGACCTTTGCAGGCAAAATTGCACATACATGTACACATAATAACGGAACAAAAAGTTTAACCTTTACAGAAAGTTTAACCTTTATGAAACACAAAGCGCAAAAAAACGAAGGAAACCAAAAATGGTAAGAGCTGCCAATTATAATTGTGCATATGTGTTGAAAATGGCAGTTCTAATAATCTTCCCTGTTTTCCTCCAGACAGTCGTCAGTCTCGTAATGCTGTCTATTGGTAAGCTTATGACATGAATGTTCAATAGAATATGTGCAACTGCATACTGGTGTTCAGCTGCAGCCATCTGTAAAAGTAAAGAAGTAACCATTTCTGACATTTAGCCGCATATTTTATGTAAAAGTGAATTTTTTATTACTGATGCTTATACTGTCAAGGGCGATCTTATAATTTTTCTATATCGGTAACATTTTTGTCAGAAACGAATGATAGGCTACTGATTTTGATATAACGGACTAAGAGCAGGTACGGCTATACTGCATTGGGCACCAAAACCGACCACATGTTGCATGTGTATGCGTTTTACTAGCGTTGAATTTTTCATCAGGTCTGCTGATGGGTTTTTGCGAAATTAAAATTACATTTGCTATAACTGCCCATTTGAATGATTATTCTAATCCGTTATGGGATTCGTTTTAAAATGTGCTTGTTTGAATATCATTACAGTGATTACTTATGCCTTGAAACTGAAGGCAACAAATGTGAATCTGTTTTTGTGATGTAGTACTTGTCCTACGCGTGAGAAGTGGTTCATATTAATTAATTATGGAAATCTGGAAAATAAGCGGTTGGTAGACATGTTGTTGTTGTTACGCTGAATTTAACTTAAAGGTGTCTTACAAGGTAGCTTTATCTTGGGATTAATTCAGTAATGTGTATTATGTCATGATTGTTGATGGTGATGGTATAAGTCGTGAAATATGATTGTTATTACAGTATTTAATCACTTTTTCAGCGACTGCTTACAATTTCGTTTACATCGGATGCAGCTGTTTTTGAAGCATTTTAAATTTTGTTTGAATATATTTGTGTAAATTTTATTAGTCATGCAGTGTATATTTATTGCATTTTTTTATTTGCGTTTATATTAAATTGCATTTGCTTTTAGTGAATGCGCATGACTTTGACAGACGTGTTATTTGTTTTTTTTGTGAACTGACACAATGACACTCTTTCGAGTTGTGAAATTTGGGAGTTGATCTCAGCACAAAATTCTGACATCAGTCATCTTGTGCTGGCTGCAGGTGACACTGCAATTTTTTTTGCTATTTAGCACTGTACTTATAGAACCATCTTGAGTATACTTATATTTTTTTTCTGTTCGTAATGTAATTTCAAAATTTTCTACTGAGATAACTGCAACACAGAAGTGATTACTTAATCTCCGTCGTTCGCTATGTACATTCACTTATGGCGGAGATTAATAACCAAAAGTAAAACGGAAAATAATGACACTATTAGAAAACTAAAAATACTACATAAGAACGAAAATCACATCCATATGACACGTACTGTTCACGCATTGAGGAGGGCAGCTTGTTGCACGCCCCAGCTAGCGGAGAGACCGGGCGGGGCTAGTTGGCTACTATCGATTAGTGGTTAATCTAATCCGTGGCTGACGGAGACCTAGCCTTGTGGCCCACTGCTAGTCCATCATTATCACTTGTCAGTATGCAAGGCGTGCATGGCGCTGCCAGTGGGTGTGCAATGTAGGCCGAATCTGTCGTGGATTCAAATCCGCATCAATCTGCGCTTTGAAGATGGTGAATAGTCAATAGACTTAATGTTGAGAAGAAAATGTTGCAGAGGCTGAGAGGTGGACTACAACTCTGGCTAACCGTTTGACCTTTCTGAGCTCAACATTGACTTATCAGTTAGACTAGTGGTTTTTGACCTCGACGCGAGCTGTCCTCGAGGTGCATGGTCTTTCAAAGACAATTTTCGTGGATCACATTCCTGCAGTGCACGGGGACAGACAGGCGGACGGACGGGCAAGATCCGTAATGCGGCCTATTAGGACGTCCGCAAAAAAGGTCAGCGGAGCAGCTGACAGTTTCTACAGGGTGGGCCAAAAAACCGGACCTGTTTTAGCGTTGATAACTCAGCAACGGTTATTGGTAGAAAGACGTGTGATACGTGAAAAGTTTCAGAATGCTGTAAAGAATAAAAGACAAATTTGGATAGTGAAGCATCCAAATATTCTTTGTCTAATTTGCATAAATATTCGTCACCCCCGAAATTCTGCCAAACTTGACTGTAACACATATTTAACATGCATATTTGAGCTTTTAAAACTGAGCGATGTTTATTGATGGAAAGGCGCGTAATATGCCAATAGTTTCAACATTGTGTACAAAAGAAGTGTACAACTTGCATGTTTCAGCATTTAAATATTTTTGCCTGATTTACACAAATCTGCCTCACCCCTTAAATCATGCTAAATTGGCGGTAACGCATGAATTCAAGTTGATTTTCATTCAACATACAGAGAAATATCAACAATCACACACGTTAAGTTTAGATAAAATTCGACATAGACAGTTGCCCAGCTTTTGCATTCATTACCGTCATCTGTCCTTTTAAACAGCTGATCGATCGCTGAAGTCAATGTGTTCAGGATCAGCTGAGCATTCAATTAGCACACGTTTTAGCTGATCAGTTACTGAAATTTTGTGGCCATGCTATCTGTTGCAATGCCCCCACACTAAATAATTCACAGAATTTAAATCTGAGCTTTTTGGCAGTGAGTTTTTGAGTTCAGTGAACTCGGGCACATGGGAGTGCAGGCAAATGCCTAATTTCAGGGGTAATGAAGATTTATGCAGATTAGGCAAAGAATAATAATGATTTGCTATGCAAGTTTGGCCCTTTTTGTTTACAACATTCTAAAATTTTTGACATCACAGCCATCGCTGAGTTATCAATGCTCAGGCAGGTCCGGTTTTTTGGCCGACCCTGTAGAATAGACTAGTTGAGACTGCACCGCAGACATGCATAACTACAATAACTCGTACGTGATATGCCAGCAGATTCTGTTAGCATGCCTTTTGTGTCGAAGCGTCAGCCAAGTTGGCAGTCGACACGAAAGACGTGAAACCTGCGGGATATGACAGAGATTCCATGCTCAGTCAGTAGTGGTCTAACAGCGGACCGGATTATTAGTAGGTTGCCGCTGCGGCGGCTGGTGCGTTCTGCGGACAGGCTGATCTGTCGCCCGCGGCTCCGCCGTGCTGCTGCTGCAGCTGCAGTGGGCGTGTCCTCGGCATTGGCTTTAACTTTTGCCAAGGATGCTTTCGGTTATCGGCTGTTCTGTTTATTGAATTGTTGATGGCAAAGACCTACGATTATCTGTTCAAGCTGTTGCTGATTGGGGACTCTGGCGTTGGCAAAACGTGCATACTGTTTCGGTTTTCCGAGGATGCGTTTAATTCGACGTTCATATCGACTATAGGTACGATAAACTGATGTTGCCTGCCGGTAGAGATGCTGATGGACCGCACTGTGAGCATTAAGGAAGTAATCACCTGCCAAAAAACGTTCATAAATGCATTTTACTGGGCACCTTATCTTAGCCCACCTAAATTTGTCACATCTAACTGGTGTTTGTTAAAAGAGTGATTAGCAGTGTGTTAAAATGTCAGAACGTTTCACTCAAGTTGGTAGAGAGCCTGAACTCAGTATGATTGCAGTTTGTTATATCTCGAGAGTAGAAAGTTTGTGGTGAAAAGCTGTGCCTCCACTACTGTCGGTTTATTTGGTAGAGTGGCATTTTATTTTGTGGTGTTCAAGGTTTTTTTTGCAGGTTTACTTTGTCAGTTAGTCAGAACACATTTTCCAGCATCGTCACTGTTTTTTGCATTGGAATGTTGTTCAGGAATTGATTTCAAGATCAGAACTATTGACTTGGATGGGAAGAAAGTGAAGCTGCAAATATGGTTCGCATGTTACAACCTATTGTAAAAGAATATACTGCAAGAATTTAATATATATATGTATGTAATTTATTTGTAAATAATTTTTTTTTGTGTTCTTGAGCACCTGGTTGTTACAAACTGTTAATTCTGCTGCTAGTCATCAATTCTGTGGTGGATAATTTTAGTTGATTTTAACTATTATGCTGTGTGCATTTTTAAATCAGTTATCTTTGCTAAAACCAACACGAAAAATGTAGTTGCGAGTGTGTTTAGTTACCAGCTTCCTGGTTGATATCTTCTCAGCCTCCTGATCAACAGGCACAGTGAAATTTTTTGGCCTGAGAAATTTAGTTGGAATTTTGTAAGAGCAAATTGAAATTGTTAAAAGTTGGAAAAAATTATAATCTTATCAATTAGATTAATGTCACATCACTACCAGTGCTAATGATACTGTTTTTAGGGACACAGCTGGACAAGAACGTTTTCGTACCATCACTACTGCCTACTATCGTGGAGCAATGGTATGTCTGTGAAGTCTTCAATTTAAATGGTATTGCTTTTCAAGGTCATCAAACTTGAAATTGGGTTCAATTTAGCGGGTCTTGGTGACCGTGATGGTCGTTTTTTAAATGTATATCCAGCAAAGCAAAGCAAATTTGTTGCAGTTGTACTGAAGTTCATGCCAATGGGTATTGAGATAATTATGTGTCATTTATTATTTTTTTTGTTATTATATCATTTACATTTAGTTATGAACTTCTTTAAAGGTCTGTGGTCACCAAAATTAACATATACATTTTATCCATTTTCCTGAAAGTGCAGAATTTTATGATAACTTTGACAGTAATATCAGCTTCCAGCGTTCTGTCAACATGGAAAAATTTACCTTTGAAGTCGACGATCTACGAAAACGACGTAGAAAACGTACCGCCATGATGACCTGCGGTGATGTCATGAGTTTAGCCTATAGACGTCATGAATTAATATTCATGACGTCTGTAGGCTATGGCCTAGCCTAGAATGA
>Ga0056128_1005089_pt1 | contig 16520 bp, 10 predicted proteins | sample WorMetLIZISLAND2_FD_71113 | JGI IMG/M metagenome (GOLD analysis project Ga0056128, IMG submission 71113) | Marine gutless worms symbiont microbial communities from Max Planck institute for Marine Microbiology, Germany - Olavius geniculatus... ... | reverse complement strand
TGGACATATCGAGCACAAATTCTAAACATTGATTTCATGACTAAATCAGACTAAGTGTTATAATGTGGTTGTAATTTTATGTGCATTTTGTTCTGTTATTAAGCGTCATGAACTATTACCCATCGCTATTTGAAGCAATATGACTCGTATTCGCCAGGTGGCGCCACTGTTGCACATAATTAATTTCAATACCTTATGTTTTCGTGTTGAGAATGAAACGACCTTAATTTCTGCAAAAAATCGTGTAGATCTAAGCAGTATTTCTGAAGTTAGAAGCTATATAACAGTGGCCCCGTTTTTTTTTGGGCCACCCTGTATAGCATACTAAGGCTTTTCGCACATGTGGAATAAAAAAGAAAGAAAACTATTTTTTAAAACTAAAATATCATCAGGATTACAGACAAAAATACGAGTAGTTCCATCTCTGGTGGGACGTTTGAAACGTTATGAATAATCTTTATCTATCAACGATCAAGATCTAAGAGTAAGAAACAAAAGCAAACTGGACAAAATTTATTGTAACTTAAGTAGCAATAAAACTTTCCTAAATCTAACTTTTTAAATGAATAATTTGAAGGAAAATAACGAACGGATAAAGCCACATGTATGCAAACAAGTCTTGTATTTATTACGATTGTTTGAAGAATTTAGTTTGTGATCGCATTTATCAACAGTGGCTTCTATCCCTTGCAGCTTGCACCAAGTGAAAAATAGGGGGGAAGTTTTGATAAGGTTGCAGATCAAAACTTTCCCCCCTTATTTTCACTGGGCAAACTACACCTTTAACAAAACTTTCCTGCTTTTTTACTTTGCCCTATTTTTTAATCTGCACCCTTAACAAAACTCCCCCAATTTTTTACTGGGCAAACTACACTCTTAACAAAACTCTTTTCTGTTTTTTTTTACTTTGACTTAATTTTTTCATTTTTCTTCTAACAAAACTTTCCGCCCTATTTTTATTTTCCCCTATTTTGCAATCTAAACTTTTAACAAAACTTTCTTCCTAGAGGGGGAAGAAGTCCAAAATAAAGAAAAAAACTTGAGTCAAAAATTAAGGGGACCTGGGCCCAAAATTAGGAGGGGGAGTTGCGCCCAATTTAGATTCCAGATTTGGAGGATAGAAGCCAAAGCTTTCATTTGGTCATTAACTGCTACGTTACTATCCACTACATTACCGCCACTATTGCTACTTCTGCTGCTGCTGCTTTTTTCGATTTTTGATTGGTTCAGTTTAGGCTGTGCGGTTAAAAAAGTTAAGTCGTTGTTTGGAATAATTATCGGTTGTAAATGTGTGTTGTTAAAGGCACCTATTCGTTGGTGAGTCGTGCGACTCTGGTGGCCGACGCTGAACTCGGCGCAGGAGGTCTTACTGAACAACAAGTGATCGTCAAGTCCATCAAAGGTTTGCATGCCTGATGCTACATGCCAACTTTCTACTATTTTTTTCTTACCTTCCATTGCAGAAATAACTCAGTTACGAAATGGAGATCACTTAACTGCTAAAAGGCAGTGGGGGCATTGTGACAGGGGTGAGGTACTGGGGCAAGAATCTGCTCTTCTCCACTAAAGTTTGGTTTTTTACAAAAATACAAAATTTGTGGCTGAACATTCCCCACTGACATTTTGAGCACCCATATCTCTTTTGTCTGAAATTAGCAGTTGTTTGTCGGATTCGGAAACTTTCAACTTTCTATATTCTTCTCCAACGGCACAGCTTTTGAAGAATGAAAACCTTGGAGCATCAATTTACAGTTAGGCCCCCTACGCTGCAGCAAAATATGAAAGAACGAGGAACACGATTTAAACACCAAGTCTTATAGTTTTAACCACTTATAAAACAAATGATACGAGTATATCTGCAAATTGTGTAGCCATAGGAACACACTTTGTAAAAATATGGTTTTTTGTTGTGCGTCAAAAAAATGAGAACTACGAGTGCCTGGCGTATTTTGGCACTAATTGTTTTCGCACCGCATTCCCATGCTGTAAACACGTACATCGTGGGCCAAAAAACGTGGCACTTTACTTTTGTCCATATCTTCGCCAATTATCGAATTTTTTTGACTGGCACATTTTGCACACAATTTGCAATAATGTGATTATTATATATTTCACCACACAGTAAATGTGTCTTTACACTACCTTGTAAAATATAAATGTAAGCGAAAACTAACGATAATAATTTAGGTAAATGAAAAAACACTTTAAACCAACATTGCAATGAATGATCCACATGACACTAGACTGTGTTTGACTTACAGTTTAGTGTCATACAGATCATTCACTGTAATGTTGGTCTGAAATGTTTTTTTTCAATTTTACTAAAAATGTTTGTTTGTTATTGTCGTTATATATGCATATTTCAATGATATTTCACAAGGTAGTGTAGAAACGCATTTACGGCGTGGTGGAATATGTAATAATCACGTTATTGCAAATTGTCTGCAGTGTGCATTCAGTGACAGAATTTTGAAAATCGATTAATGATTAGCGAAGATATGGGCAAAAGTAAAGTGCCACGTTTTTTGGCCCACTCTGTACATACGTAGGTTTAGTCTAGTCGAGTGAAAAACATCACATATTTCACATTTTGACATAAAAAAGTTTTGACTTCAAAAATATAGCACCTTGGTGCACCAAACGGGCATTTCACCCGAAAACGAAAAAGCATAGAAAAACCCAAATCGGTGTAGGCTTAAAAGATAAACACGTTGTTAGCACCTTGGAATTTTGAGAATACATGTACACAGTAATAAGTTTTCATCAAGTGAAAATTTTGACTGATGACTAACCGATCGGTTAAAAACAGCGCTTTTATGTGTTTTTCATTATATTTATTTATTTTTATTTTTAGGCCTATCAAAATGACTAAAGGCCGAAGCCATTAACATGCCACAATAAAATTGCAGTAAGCCTATCTGTCAATGAATGTCTCTGATAATACAATAACAATAGTTGTCGTTAATACCCCGTTTACACAATCAATCAATCATCAAGCAGACATCGAGCAAACATGGAGCAGTTAGAGCACACGTCGTGCACGTGTATTTTGAATGCATTTGCTGGATGTTTGCTCGATGATTGCTTGATGTTTGCTTGATCATGTAAACGGGTGTAACGCACAGAGCACGCGCGTCCGTCGGAGGAAGATTTCAACCAGCTGATGAAAGACTGCAGCACGATGGTTGGACTTCACCATGAGAACTTGAGTCCGATGATTGCCACGTGTCTGGACGCTCAACTTCGCCGTCCTCTCAAGCTCGTCTACCTCGCCTCGTCCGATGATGCCAATCTCAGGCTCTTCTTGCAGCGATGTCGTCACTCTCAGGTCGATAAACAATATAACCTATAAGGGTTAAAGGTAGTCTATATTTAGATCCTCCTAATGGTGACTCATCTCAAAGCTGCATAGCGTCACCTGCCATATATGATCACAGAGTGTTTGTTAACTTTAACTTGACACGTGAACGCACCTCGCTCTAACCTAGACCAAACAGGCCAGTACTCGATTTACTTACTTAAGGAATGGAAAGGTGAGTCATACTACAGTTTATTTACTTATGGCTAGAAAAGAAGTAAACCTGGCATTCCTCTTCCCCTACTTACAATACTTTAGATACGAGGGCGACATAATAACTTCCCTCCCGGGATTCGGTTCCTGGGAGTTCATCACAGGCATCTGTTCGTGTTTTTCTTCACAACCGATCCACGACGCCTCTTGGACTTCCTGGAAAGGATCGGGGCGGTGACCCGCCCCTCCCCTGACCGGGAATAAGAGAGAGGGCGACATAATCGTCTTAGCAATCGTTATACAGCTGATACCGTGAAATACAAGAAAACTGATGTATAGACCTAAGCTATACTGGAACCCGTGTACGGGTACTCGGACTCGCTCCCTTACGACTTACCATTTAGCCACAATTCATCCGTGACCGACGGACGACAGACGGACGACAACCAAGCCAACCGTTGCTCAAGTACAATCGGCTAAAAACGCGCATTACCACATCAGGTGGTGGTCTGTCCTCAGCCGCATCACAGACCCGACTCCGATCATGCTAAGTGTAACGATAGTGCCGTGTTTTCTAAAAGTCAATTATTTTGTCGTGCAGACGTTGACCACACAACAGTTGACGTGTCTGGCTATTCAGCTGGCTAACGCCATCCGTTTTCTACATCAGCAGCAGATCGTGCACGGAGACATCGCCACTAGAAACTGCACGTGTGTATTTTATTTATTTATCTATTTTTGTATATATACAAAGTAACTTTAGTTGTGATATACATTTTAATCAAACAATGGCAGTATATACTTAAAGATCCTTAAACGCCAAGGTCTTAACTTAGAGATGTTACATAATCTGTTTTATGCTATAATAGTTAGCAAAATTACTTACGCTATCTCATCCTGGTATTGTTTCCTGGTTAAAGCACAAATTGCTCAGATAAATGGTTTGTTTAAGCGATATGGATATGTTAAGTCTATCATTACTGTAGAAAAGCTATTGGCAAGCAATGATGACCAGCTTTTTTATAAAAAATCTTACGATAATCACTCTCTACATCATCTATTACCTGTTGCCAAGTCTAATAAATACGGATTAAGAGATATATGTCATTTATGTAAAAAAAACTGTTTAGTTTATATACAGTGTAAGGCTGACATCGTGGTTATAGATATAAAACAGCAAAAATCACAATGTAAAAATTTAAACTTTACCATTACACAGTCCGCAATGTTCTTCACGGACAGGGTTGACGGTCGATGTCTGAGCGTGCGACTGACGGACGGTGCTCTGTCGGCGGATATCTTTCCCCGTGATTACCATCACTTCCCTCTTGCAGATCGTCACACAACCACCACCATCACCACTGCCACTGCGACCTCTCGGCTGCTGCCCGTCAAGTGGATGGCCGTCGAGACACTGCAGACCTCCAACGGCGACGATCGGCGGCAGTTGTCGACCGCCAGCGACGTCGTGCGTAACATTTGTTTTTTATTTACATTTTTCCAGGGACGTTGTTGTGATAATAACGATTTTTGGAGGGTGAAAGAAAGAGGGCGACCCAGTATTTGAATTGTGAAAAATAGCTGCGGGTGAATTTTTCCACTGTCGGAGTCCGACCAAAATTGTGATGCACATCATATGTATATAGTATATATCTGCCCCCCACAGTACATTTTGAATTACCAAGTGTCATAATTCCTAAACGTGTTCATAAATTTATACGCAAATTCGAATGACGAGAATCGAGATTTCTACGTCATTATTTTGTATCCCTTGACTTTATTGCGTTTATATTATTAGAGTAAGCTTAGGTAGGTAAAATTTCGTTGCCTATCAATGGTCATGTGACTGATTTTGTCGTATTATTGTATACGTTTATTTTTATTTTTTTTATTATTTTGTTGCGCTACCAACGATGTGAATAAAGATTTTCAATATGACAGTGTGTTTGGAGGGTTGAGAAAACAGTTGGGGGTTCAACTCCCGGCAATTTAAACACTGAGACGACCGCCCGAGTTCGCCTCACTTATGTTAGCCTAGAAAGCAAATGACCACAAAATCACATTCAGGTCTACTGCAATATGTTAGCACTTCGTAGTTATAGATACTGAATTTTTGTTGCAAAGAACGCGAGCAAACGAGTAAATTTTAACCTTGTTTTCGCCTTTTTCCGCATTTGATTTTCAGCCAAAAGATTTTTCCTGGCTACCAAAGTTTTCTTTGTTTCAGTTTTCTGCCAAATGGCAGGGTTATAACAATCTCTTTTGCTATTTCTTCTGCTTCTCGTCAGGAATAGTTTCGTTAGTTCAGTCTGTTTAACGTTCACGTTTAAAAACCACGTTCGACATTGACACTTGAGAAAACTTCGCCGAATGTTTGTGCGTTTCTTCATTCAGCGAAGACTCTTAATTTTTCTTACGCTGCCAGATGATCGTAGCGAAAAATAAATGACATAAATCACAGAAAACGAACTAAAAAACAATACGAAAAAACGTATTTTTATCCTCGTGACAGTAAGCAGAATTCACTAGCAAGCGTAGATAGATATCTCGGACAGACAGCCTCGGACAGTTACTTTTTAGCAATCTTATTGATTGGACGAGATATTGATGTAAGTTGAATATTGTTTGTAATGTTAGTGGTCGTTTGGCGTCACCATCTGGGAGTTGCTGACGTTCGGCCTAGAGCCGTATTATGACGTTGAAGCCAGCGATATGTACATCTACCTTCGACACGGCCACAGGCTGACGCCGCCCTACGGCTGCCACCAGGAACTGTACGTAACCAATTGTATATCAGCATCGTCATCGTTGTCGTCGTACAGTACAAGCTAGTACACCGTGGGCCACAAAAACGTAGCACTTTACTTTTGTCAATATCTTGGCCGATTATTGACCAATTTTCAGAATTCTTTCACTGGCACACTCTGCAGACAATTTGCAATAATGTGATTATTATACATCCCACCAGACGGTAAATGCGTTTTTAAACTATCTTGTGAAATATAAATGTAAGGAAAAACTAACAATAATAACAAAAATATAGGTAAATGAAAAAAACACGTCAGACCAACATTGCGATGAATAATCTGTATGACACTAGACTGTGTTAAACCCACACACTTCAGTGTCATACAGTGTTGGTCTGAAGTGTTTTTTTTTCAATTTTACCAAAATGTTGGTTCGTTATTATCGTTATGTATGCAGATTTCATTGATACTTTTCAAGATAGTGAAGAGACGCATTTACAGTGTGGTGGGATATGTAATAATCAAGTTAGAATTTTGAAAATTGGTCAATAATTGACAAAGATATGGACAAGAGTATAAAGTGCTACGTTTTTTGGCCCACCCTGTAGAGCTTGTATAGCTGAAAATGCTTTCACTCTGTCACTCTTTGAAAAAATTGCAATCACGCGATTATTAGATAATCTATCCCACCACACTTTAACTGCGTCGCTACACTACCCTGTAAAATGTGTTGTACAGTTTGCATAGCTTCTATCTTGTAGTTTTGAATTCTGCTTTTATGTAGCTTTTTTATCGTGTAAACTATACCGTATTTTGCATTTCGTTCTGTTGCCATGTAGCATAATAAAGGTTAAAAAGTGGTGTTATAGCTGTAATTGAAAGCCCATTCCAGAGCTACGGAGCGTTACCTGCCGTATGTGAGCACACAGTGCTATTTGCCACCCGACACAGGTAAACGCGTCCCGACTTAACCCCAGTTATGTAGGCCGGTACTCAATTTACTTACCCCGGAGGGATGGAAAGCTGAGTTGAACTAGGCGGCTAGTTACATGCCGAGATGGTTTACCTGCCCGCAGGCAGTCACCCATCCAAATACTAACCCGGCCCGGAGTAGAGTAACTTTGTTGATCGGACACATTTCGTTACCGCTACGCCACGCCACCAAGAGTATGCGTAATAGTGGTAAACTGTAGCTGCATGTATCATTGTAGGTACATGGCAATGTCGAGTTGTTGGTCGGCTGAACCGTGTGAAAGGCCGTCGATTGCAGACCTACAGACTTGCCTGCATAACTTCGCCAGCTCCATCGCACGCTTGCACTGACATCCGCAACGCTCAATCGACAACGCTTTTCAAAGGCGCATACAGAGCGACGTAAATGAACTGAACTGAACTGAACTAACGCGAAGTTTTTGACTAATAGGGTGTTTACACGATCCAGCAAACGTCCAGCATTAGCACGTGTATTTTAAATACATTTGCTGGAAGTTTGCTGGACATTTCCTGAATAGTGTAAACACCCCATAACTGACCAAGGAGCGAGCAAAACGAGCCCGTTTGTCATTGGTTGACGCGTACGTGCGCTTAGACACGTTGTCACTGAGGCCGTTAGATGGTGCCTACTGTAATGCATTACTGCTTAGGCATTGGTCAGTTCGTCAAAAATTAAACCAAATTGTTCAGTTTAGTTCAGTTCAATTACGTCGCTCTGTACGCGACTTAAAGTTGTCCGGCCGAAATACCGACGCCGCGTGTAAAATGATTTTGTACAGAAGAAAATGTATGATGTATGCGCCGACTATTTGTAGCGAATATTACGGTCGTGTTGCTGCTGCCCGTTTTCGATGCACTTTTTATGCAGTCGGCTGACAAAAATGGACGGTGCTGTACTTGTAATTTTCACGACCCAGTGACTGGCTACTGAAAGCTCATTTTATACCTACCTATAGCTTTTACTTTTCACTGATTTGCCCAGTTTTAATTTTGGTGACTTGAAATGTGCTTGTATGCATAACGTAACAAGGGCAATAATACACAATAGTAATAAAGATTAGTTTAAAAATACACACACATGGGTCTAGTAGGCAACGATTTATAATAGAGTCAAGATACAAAGAGACGCGGAGGAAATAGGTCTACCCACTATGTCCAGGGGCGTCCGTCCCCCTCAGCGGCAAGAGGCAACCTTCTCCCCCAACTCGGACGCTCTCCCCCTTTTCCTTTTTTTTCCCTTCAACTTTCTGCCCTTCCCGTTCTCTCCCTTTTCATTGCCGTTTCCTCTCTTTCTCGGTGGCTAGCCAGAAATGTGAATTAGAAAGCCTCGTCTCCTTTCTCCTCCTCTTCCCTTCCCACTTTCGTTCCTCCCCCTTTTTTGTTTTTTTACCCTTTTCTCCTCCCCTCTCATTCCCTCTTTCTCTCTGTCTTCACTTAGAAATAGGACCCTCTGAAATCCAGCTAGGAGGTCCGGAGGAGCGCTGTGAGCTCCCCCAGCGAGGTCTGAGGCAAAGCCCCAGCCGAAATCGAATTTGGTGCATTTTAGCTTTAAAAGATGAGATCTGGTGGCAACAGTTTATTATTTTCTCGAAAATAAATTGACTAAATTGGCTAATTTAGTGCAGTTTAAACGTATGCTTGTTTTTTTCTGCAGGATTAGGGGCTGGGTCCGCTAGGCCCCTTGTCTATACGCCACTGGCTGCGAACTTCAACATCAAGCCAACCGACTTGGGTCCACGCTTGTACCCTGCTGTCGGCTACATCCACGTTTCAAAATATTATTCAGAAACTGAAGTATTATTACTTAGCATAAATGCTGCTACTTGTTCTACTGTTGCACGGAGGATGGAAGACTGAATTGGTCTGCGTGATAAGAACTTCATGAAACAGATAGAGGATTTTATGAGAATTTTAGCGAGGAATTCTTTAGGCTACGGTACATTTAATCCTTGATGCGTCTGCATATTGAAGTCACTGTCTTTAGTTGCAATAAAAGCTTTTGTCATTGTTGCACAGTGTACAGTTTTTGCTCGTTAAATTTTGCACGATTTACTCTGTGAGGCATAAAAAACACACCAAATTTTTTTTCGCCATAAGTTGAAGAAGAGTTATCCAATTTTAAGAATTTTTGGTACACATATTCAAGACACAACTGGCCATCAAATGGCTGTTTATTTTCCCACCTCACCCAACGTCTGCTTCTCCGCCACCTGGGAAAAACAGAACAGACAAAATGTGCACTAAAATCAACAAAAAAAACTTTCTATAACTTTATCTTTCCGGTTATGTGGCCACCAACAGCCAATCAGTTACAAGGTTTGATTGTTGTGCAGCAGCACGTCTATTAAATAGGCCTAACATTCAGGAATATTGATGAATTCAAAAAGCGACTGGTGAAGTCTGGATTGGTCTGGAGCAGAACGTTATCGACGCTGCTATCAACAAATGGAGAAAGTTTCTCTGAGCCGAGCCCATGTTTGTGGGCCAACATTTTAAACATTTTTGTAAGCAGTTAAAAATGGGTAATTAGATAAACTTTTAGCTAAAACGATAAAAATATGGAAAAAAGTGTGTTTTGTGTGTTGTTTTGATTAAGCAATAATACCAAAGTGGTTAAAAATGCAATATTTTTTCGTTTTCTTTCCTCAGGTAGTGCAGAAACAGACAGTAGGCGAGGTGGGAAACTAAATAGTCATTTGATGGCCAGTTGTATCGGAAATATTCGTACCAAAACGTATTAAAATTGGATCATTTTTCTTCAAGTTATGATGAAAAAATTTGGTGTTTTTTATGCCTCAAAGTGTAATAAAGTTAGAGCTTTGCCGTTTTTCTGCAATAATATCAATAAACATTTTTAAATAAGTGATAGCTGATGTGTCATGTTTTTAATATTTGAACAACGACAAGAAATTAACAAATTTCCGTAACTATAAAATCGACAACAATACACATTATCTCAGTATTGCAATAGTTGCGATTCTAGTCTGATTTTTTTTTATTTAAAACAAGAAACCTAATTCTCTCAGCGCCACACCACGGTTTAAAGTTTTAAACGCTGCTATGAAATGTTCGGTTTCTAAACTGTTCCCTATACGGCTGAACAAATTACTTGATGTTTTTTCATCAGTTAACTTGAGTTAAGCGTCATCATTTTCATCAGCTAAGCTATAAGCGTGAACCAAGATACATATAGAGCCTATTTGTCTGCATAATAGCTTATCTGGACTGCTTGACGAAATGTTTATGTTTTTAAATGTATATGACGCTCGTAATGGAAATACGTGCAATAGGTGATGCGAAAAAATCTAAGCCACTCAGTTATGTCTTAACTTCATCAAATGCAAACATATTTTCAAAATGCTGCAGGTAATTAATTATCCGTCCACTTTTTTGCTAAAAAAATAAACAAAACTCTGCAATGCAGAATTTAACGGTTTTAGCATTTAGGCCCTTACATATACATTTCTTTGACGAGTTTACTTAATTTATTTATAGACAGAAATCACTACGTCACAACTTCAGGACAACAAGGCATAAGCACTAATAATTGCCCAGCATTAAGAAAACGCAGATAGATAGACAGACAGACAGACAAAACGATTGACATGAGCTAGTTAGTAACACCGCACATAGATAAATCAGCCTTTTTAAGTGACTGACTGAAGTTAGCCGAGGAGTTGAAACAAATCCTATCAGGCAAGAGTTAACTACTCTACGACATGCAAAAAGTTCTGACAATCAGCCGTAGAATATCTTGTCTTAAGCCTATACAATCTACAAATATAGCCTCTTTCGTTACCATTATTAACATTTTACACGGTCGTGTCTCTAAGTGTGTGAGATGTAATGCTATCTGGTCACATACTGCGAATTAAGTGCTGACTGTGCAAATGAAAGTATTCACAAACCGACGGAGCTTTAATAATGTTACAACGAACACTTGATGGCTATCATGGCTTACATATTACATATATCCGAATACGGATTTTCAGCGATTGAAAATGTAATCTAGGATACCACACAATACTCGTTAAAAGTCACCCTCGTATTATAAGTTGCACATTACACTGTGTCTCAAAAAACATCCGCGACTTTTTTTGACTGTAACTTGAAAACAAATTAACAGATTTTGATCATTTATCGCACGAATATTCCTGACATAACTTGGGTGAGATGGGAAATGACCGTTTAGTTTCCCACCCCACCCAATATATGCTTCAGCATTACCTAGAAAAAGCAGATCAAGCGAAATGTGTTGAAATATACAGAACACCTAGAAAACATCCCCGACATTATCGATCATAACTTGAAGAATGATTAGCAAATATTAATAATTTTTGGCAGAAATATTTTTGACACAACTGGCTATTAAATAAATGTTTTATTTTCCACTTCACCCAACGTCTGCTTTTGCACTACCTGAGGAAAGCAGACCAAGCACAATACGTGTTAAAATGAATGAAATATCATCAATAAATTCCATCTATCTTAATCTGTGGGCCGGTCTATTACAAGATTTGACTGTCATGCAGCAGTGAGTCTACCAAATAAAGTTCAGGAATGTTTGTGAAATCAAGAAGCGACTGGTACAGCCTGGATTGGTCTGGAGCAGAACATTATCGATATTGCTGGCAATGAACGGAGAAAGCGTCTCCTTGCCTGTTACATAGTGGGCCAACACTTCAAGCAATTTTATTACAGGCAGTTAAAAAAATGGACAACTAGATGAAATGTCAGCCAAAGTGTCAGAAATGTGAACAAAATAAGTTTTTATGCGTTCTGTTAATTAAGCAATCATATCGCATTGGATAAAAAAGTGATATTTTGCTGGTTGTGTTTTCCCTAGATAGTGCAGAAACAAACATTGGGTGAGATGGGAAACTGAATGGTCATTTGATGGCAAGTTGTGTCGGAAATATTCCTACCAAAAATTATCAAAATCTGATAATTGGTTTTTAAGTTACGGTCGAAAATGTCGGGGATGTTTTTTGAGACACCGTGCATATGCACAGCTGATGGCGGACAGAACCTGCTGTCGAAATGGTTTGCATGCATGTCAGTGAACGCCTGCTGAGTTAGCGCAACTTCAAAATATTAATTCAATAGGCCTAACGTTATTAACTTGCTGCACGTTGTTTACGTTGAATACAAAATTACGCAACGATATGGATAAAACGGATTAATGGTAATAGTTCTTCGTGCTGCATAAAGTTCTAAGTTTTTATTATTTAAACTTTCTAACAACTTGTTCTCCATCTTCTCGTACCGTATTTGTATTGTCTCACTAAAGATATTCTGAGATCAGAAAAGAACACCGTAAAATAGTGCTACTGGTAATCAATCAAACGTGAGAAGCATCCAACTAGAAGCCCAGCTGTCGCTAGGATAGCCGACCGTACTTGTTGTCAATAACCTTCAAGTCATCCAAAGTCGATAATTTTCATGCTATTGAAAGCCAATATGCCACTTTCTATTAGTGATTAATAGTGATATTGCCCATATCTCTCACCGTTTTCGAAATACGGCCAATTATAGCTTGAAACTTTTCATTGAAAATTGTGGCCAAACGGCTGCAGATGGAGACATAGTTACTATTGATGGCCTATAGAATGTTGCGAACGTCTTATCCGATGGTACCATCGCCGACCCCTACGACTTACCGTTTAGCCACAATACATCCGTTATAGACATACAGACGGACGGACGGACAAAACTCATACCATAAGTTCGACCGTTATGTAAGTACGGTCGGCTAAAAACGATAGCGATATTACCATCTGAATACTGCCAAAATTACTGAGCGAAATTATGAGCGAAGTCGTTCTTCGCTAAGCCTTGAGTTCCGTTAAAAAGAATAACCGTGCACAACGACCAGTGTGCACGAATCACTACGACGACGCGTAAAGGTCCGAAACGAGACGGTAAGACCGCAAAAGACTCTCAATGCAGTATAGATTCGTCCATCAAGAGTGCCCTACCTGCACTCGTATTAGAACAGCGGCGGCAACGGCTGGGGATCGGGTTTGTTGGCTGCGCGGCAACAGATGGGTCGCGATGCGGCGAGGTCGTGTTCGGTGGCGCGGTGAAACACATCGGAGTGAGACTTGAGTTGAAGTTGACTGACGAACGTCAGAGAGCACGAGCGGCACGTGTGCAGCAGCGGCAGCAGGCGCAGTCGGCGTCGACGCTCGTAACAGGTGCCTGTGACGTCACTTTCAGTTCCGTCAGAAACCCTATCCCCGGCACTGCTAGCCGATAACGTCGGACGATCGTCCGATTCTCTCACGCCACCCACTTCTACCTGTCTTTCGTCGCCGTCCTTCGACACTGATATGTCGCCGGGTGCAGTATCAGTCGTTATGCAGTGCTCTTTATTTGTCTCCGTCGACGAACCGTGATCCCTCGCGTACACAGACCACAGACGACGTCCAGGCAGAACGGACTCGCGAAAGCTCCACGCCAGGTTTTCGAGTCCGGACGGCAGCAAGCTGAACATGAACGGCGGTGCGCGAGAAAACAACGAAGTGGTCCAAGACGACGACGCCGAGGTTGCCGCCAGCTGACGGCGGTAGTACGGACTGCAAAGACAGATCTGACAGTAGCAACTGCTGAGCGGCACGCTAAAGTCTCCATGGTTGACGCTACCAGACGTCAGTGTCATCGGCTCGCTGTCGTCACTGGAGTTGTTCGCTGGAAGATAGCGGAACTTGTTGTCGCCGGTGAACGGTGACTGGATGATGTCGACGGGCGCGGTGTGGCGTCGAAAATGTCGGTCGAGGTTGCTCTTGTGTCCGGTCGTGTAGTCGCACTGAGTGCAGGCGTAGCGGCGCCCGGTGGACAGGCCGCTGGGCGCAGCGCGTCGTCGCGTTCTGTCGTCAGTGGTCGTCGGTCGCTCGTCGTGCACGGCGGCGTGGCGCCTCATCAGCGCCCGACGTCCGAAGCGTCGTCCGCACTCTGTACACGCGTACCCGGCCCCCGAGCCGTGGTTCTCACTCACGTGTTCACGTAGCTCCGACTTGCTGACGAACGTGAGGCCGCAGCATTCCAGCGCCCGGTCGCAGCGCTCGTGCATCGTCGCCCGGTGACGTCGCAAATTGTTCTTGCGATCCGTCGCGTACCGACAGTCGACGCAGGCGTACGGCTTTGTCGATCGAGCCCTTCCGGTGTCGAAATAGTCGGCCGCGCCGGGCGCTCGTCGAGCGTTAGCCGATGGCGGAAGTTCGCTGATGTCGTCGACGTCTTTTTCGTGGCAACCATTGACATTAATTTCACTCGCTTCCATTGCATTTGCTCTCTCTGTTCATTCTACGATGACACCGATCACGCTCAATCGATTACCTTCGAAACTAGCAATTCCTCTTTCTGGGACTTTTCCAGTACGCACCGCGGGTTGTAAGTCAGTCATGAAGTTGTCGCAGCGGGTTGCGGGAAGTTTCTGTGACGCGACGACGACGGCGAGGAAGAAGACAGTGACAGCTAGCAGATGAGAAGCGTTGACCGAGCTCGACAAGTCACGTGCTCGTGAGTCGTCGTCGCCCGACTGACTTCATTAATATCCGTCGATATCTCAGTCCTTGCACCGCGCACGTCGCCGCCCGCCGCGCACTGACCTAACGGGCGATTCACACACGCGACAAGTCGCTGAATATGAGTGCGTGAAGTAATCCACTGTCTCGTGTTGTCGTTCGTATGACAAATCGACCTCTGTGTAACTTTGTAATTTATCCACCTTCTTTACTGCACGTCCTGCTAAATCTATCATACATAAGTGAGAAAGATTTAACATCCGATTAAACATATCACACAGGTCAAAATCGTGCATTATAACAGCGAGGCACAGGCATATACCTTTGTCAGTTTTGATTGTCGACTATTGTCCGCGCAACAATGTTCTATTATTTACTAATTACTACTTACAAATTTACAATCAATACATTTTTATGGAATTTTGATAGTCATGAAAATCTTTGTTTGCCACAATAACGATAAAAATAAACAAACAAACAAATAAACAACAAACGGGATAACTTATCTAAATTATGGTTAGAACACATCCACGTATATAGCGACAGTTCACTTTCATATAAGCCAACTATTTCAAAACGGGCCCAGAATGTCTTTCTCTGCTTTTAGACCATACCATGGGACAGGGGAGATCAAAATCGTATGGCGTAATGTACACCAAAACAAACGAAACCGATATTAAAAGCCGTTTATTGATTTTTTTTACTGTACTAATACACTAATTAGCACGTTTATTCGTTAAAAGCTGACAATAATAACAATTAAATAAACAGAAAACAGTGAGATTAACACCAGAAGTATTAAGTTTTCGTTGCAATTATTGTATAGATTGACATTCTGCTGCATGTGCACCACGTAAAGTGTGCAAGCATGTCTGCGTTTCTTCTGTATTTAAAAAAATTTCTGTACTACCAATATTTGGTGAATAAAAGTTGTGTGTACTACGTAGCGATTACAAGATGTTTCTCTGGCACAACTTGACGGCAGTTTTAGTTGCGACGCGTGGAAATGGTTCCTGACGGACGAATGACGTCGGTCGGTTGCGGCAGCGGCCGGCACAATGATCGGTAGTATAACGGCGCTCGCTACACCTGAGCACACCGCGCGATGTAGTCGCTAATTAGAGAGCTATCAGCGGCAACTAATACGCACTGAGACAGCTGGTGCCCGAACGTTGATCAGAGAGCGGAGTGGACTCCCGTGCGGCGGCGAGCTGGCGAGATTTGATGCGACCTAGGCACGCGAGCAGCCGCCACCCACCCAGCCACCCACGGAACAAACACATATCAGAGATCGAGAGAGATGCTACCTCAACGCACCGCTCTGTCGACTGTCACCGATCCCGCCGCGTCGCTTACACCGGTTTAACCCTTTACCAGCGCCGACGACAATCACGATTCTTGCGCCGATTTTTGGCCGACCGTACTGGCGCCTTGTTTGTAAAAATAATTCTTAGGCAGGCAATGCAGTAATATAGTACGGTCAGTCACCCCTAGCGATAGTTGGGTTATTTGTTCGTATCGATGTCGATATTTCAGAATCAGTGACCTTTTCGAAAAAAGTTTGAGCTAAGCCATAAGTAAGATATTCCACATGCGAACTGTTGTAGTGCGTTCTACTGTCATTAAGGGCCGGTTTCTGGATCTTTTAGTTAACTGATCAGTTAGCAAACCGTCTGTTAACTGTAACTCACTAGTTAAGTTTGTGCGCGTTTCTGAACAAAATCTAACTGACTGTCAGCTAAC
>Ga0056128_1005088_pt1 | contig 16523 bp, 9 predicted proteins | sample WorMetLIZISLAND2_FD_71113 | JGI IMG/M metagenome (GOLD analysis project Ga0056128, IMG submission 71113) | Marine gutless worms symbiont microbial communities from Max Planck institute for Marine Microbiology, Germany - Olavius geniculatus... ... | reverse complement strand
TCTTTTTGAGGGGTTCAAGGTCGTTCAAGGTCATCGATGTTGATAAATCCCAAAAGCCTGTCACCAGTGCTTGTTATGATAAGCAGCATGTATGTACCTATCTGCAACCGTTTTCATGTTATTCGAGCCAATAACGGCATTATGACGTCTTTTTTAGGGGGTACCCCTCTTCGACGCCCTCGTTCGAGGGGACCCCCTGCACCCAGTGGCACGAAATTTTGTCACGATAAACTAAAGAAGAAGATTTCGTGATCCTAGCTTGCACCGTTTTGATACAGCTCACGAGGGTGACAGACAGACGGACAGACGCCCAGACGATGCCAAAGACGCGCGAAGCATTCTGCTTTCGCGAGTAAAAATACAAAAATAAATGGCCTAGCATTTTAAAAAAATAGTTAACTCTGCAAGAAATAACTAATGTATAGTTGTTGCATGATTGCCGTTAAAACTTAACAGTGGTAATTGCCAAAAATGCATTTTCTTCATTGTTTTTATCGGCATTTTTTTCATTCATTGAGCTATAAACTCCCATAGATGCACCGAGACATAATAATAGACTATTAATCAGTGTTTTTAACCCAGTGTTATAGACAGACTAGAATGTTGACTTTTTTGCGAAAATATTTGACGATTAGGAAGATTTCGGGTTGACTAAAAAATGCCGGACATGAATTTGACGGACGTGAAATTGACGGACCAAGTGTCCAGGCATGAAATTGACGGACATGAAATTGGACGACAAGATATATATCGTTTGAAAATAAATTACAATACAATGCAGTGTGCAATTTTTTTAAACTACGGCAGAACACAAGTCACAATAGTTGTAATATATTCATATGTATAACAGTTGTAATATAAGTTGTAATCTATTCATATGTATAATATGTTGAAATGCATAAAATATTATGAAAACATCAACCTGAAATTAGCTACAGGTGAGCAATGGTAAACCGAAGTTTACTAAATATAGGCCTATATGTACTCAGCCACTTGAAACATGGCTTGCATTTTCATGTCCGTTAATTTCATGTGAGGCTACTTCATGTCCTGCCAATTTGTCTAAATTTGTCCTCCATTTTCATGTCCGTTATTTTCAGCGCCCCCATGATTTCAGATGCTTGCCATGACGTCACTGTATTTACTTTATAACGTTAGTCGTAACTGTAATGATTAAAATTTTATTAATCGTTATTTTTAGCAACTAATCGTGTGATAAATCGCTTGCTCTAGTTGTAGTAGGAGAAAGTAAATAAGTAGCCTACGATTATAACCGGCACAGTTCAAACAAAAACTCGCCACGTGCCGCAGCCTCAATCGAGCAGAAACATTTTTTGAAATTGTTCAAAGCTTGTCTTTCGTTGTCGAAGTTGGACTTGCAGATTGTTCTACAGTCGCGTGTGATCCAGTTGCCGTGAAGCTTCTGTCACTGATCTGAGACTGTGTCCGCGGTACTGCACACACCTGTAGGCTGTAGACGTGTAGTGTAATAGTAGTAGTAGTAGTAGTAGGCCTATTGGTAATAGTTGATGTTATAATGCCACTCTCAACGTTTCTGAAAGAGGACGACTTATTGGCTAAAAATCGCCAGTTTCTCTGCCACACAGTTTTAGCGATGTTGGCGGAGGGCGAGTAGACAGTTTCTATAGTGACAATATGGCGGATGCTGTGGTCAGACCACCAATGGCTACAGTTCGATGTCGGACCACCCAAGTTGGTGGCCGGAATCGTAACGAAGGGTCGCGGTGACAGGAAGCACTGGGTGACCCGATACCGTGTGTCGTACAGCAACGATAGTCTGCAATGGCATTTCTACTCGCACCACAGCTACCACAACACCGTTACGGTATCATACATATTTTTGTCAACATACACGTTAGCAAATGTTTTAAATGATTGCTTTACGATAAAAACGTGCTTGTGACGTTTTTTTTTATTTTTGCAACTTTTTTACGTTACGGTATTCTGTATAGGCTGTATGCTGTGTTGGTGTCCTTGGTCTTGGTCCTTGGCCTTGGCGTGTCCTCAAGGACAAATTTTGAGTCCTTGGCCTTGGCCTTGAAGGTCAAGTCCTTGTTAACAACACTGGCTGTATGGTTGAAACATTTAATGAGCGCCGACTGCATGACACAATTAGGGACAGCGGCAAAATGTCGCTCCGTGGCCACGACACAAATGGGGCAAAAGTGTCACTTCCCCACAAACAGTTTGTCCCGGTTTCAAATAAGACGTTAAACCAGCTACAATATTCATACAATTTGCTAAGCAGTCACTACAGTGTTAGCACCTTGTGAGTACTGAAATGGTACAAATTTCTGTTACCGGAAAAGTTTTTGCAGCTAAAAATTCACCAAAATGCCCATTGGGGGAGAAACACGACGCTCCCCATCTCTCAGTGCCTTAAGTGTCTCTACGCACTGACTCGGTACTGATTAGACTACTGTGCACGGTGGGGCATAATTACCGGACCCTTTTGGTTTCTAGTGTATAGCCTTTAAACGAATGAACGAAAATTGATGAAATTTAGCAGAGATATCCGGTAAACTACGAGAATGTGCTGTTATAAGCAAAAATAAGATTCTGTCTATCACTGGCTCGGTTTGTGTTGAAAATGTCCGCCTTGTCCTTCAACACGCGCGAAAACGCGTTCGTCACTCGCACTTTGTAAAATGTAATTCATTAGATTTAAGCTTAGGCTGTTGGGCAGCCAAAGCATAGGAGGAATGAAGTCTGGAGTTTCCATTGTCAACATAGGATCAGTTGTCTCGTGTGCACTGCCGGAGACAACACACGGTAAAAGCAGTAGCCTACATGACGTGAGGCGGGTAAATTTAGTGATGCCGTTTTCAGAGTTATCCCGTACATAGTTTTAGAACCTTTTATAACAAAAACAGCATAGTAATAGAGTTTATCTTGTTGGGGATAGGCGGTCCGGTAATTAGAGGCCCCAAGGTGTAGCCTATATAGGCCTATATACGGCAACTCGATGCCCATCAAACATTTTCTCCGAGTTATAGAATGATCGACGTTTCCGACTCAACGTCTGTATGCTGTACGACGCAGGAGTTCAGTGGCAACGTGAACAATGACAAGGAGAACGTTCAGTTTCTGCGTTCACCGATCATCGCTCGCTATGTGCGCATTCATCCTGTGGAGTGGCATCGTCAGATTGGTCTGCGTGCCGGTCTACTCGGCTGCCCGCAGACTGGTATGAGACACGCTGCTGTGATATATAAGTCTTATGTATTTTTTCATTCTACTTGGAGTTCCTGTGTCACTTTGTAGTCGCTTTGATCTGGCGTTTTTGACGTGTATGTCCTGCAGCGTATAACATGACAAATATAACTTGCGGTGAACGGAACTCTGCTTGGTTGTGTGTCTGTACGTTTGTTCAGGCGAATGTTCCGATGGATTCGTTCGGATCAATGATAACTCTCCGTGTGGTACGGCATCTTATTTTGCTCCATGCAGTTTTATAATTATTCGCTGTTAGCATTACTTTATTTCAGAACTACAAAACAACATGAAAACATAGGCCTGCAATTTTTACAGTAGAAGGTACAGCGTAAAGCGAAATATTCGGAACTTCGGACGCACCAACCGACCGAATGACTATTATTAGAACGTATGTTTTACAGCTTGTTTAGTACGGTACGGTCGTCGTTACATTTACAACAGAAAATACTTGCAGAAAAATGTCAGGTTTGCAAAGTTTTTTTTGTTTTGTTTGACTTTTTTAACAAACACAGAATAGGCGTCATTTTTTGAAAGTTTTTACCTCTTACGTGTTACGACCAGGACGATTCTGACCTTTGATTTTTTGAACTAAAACTTGGTATACGGATTATCCTGCCCAGGGGAACGTTTGCATTGATTTTTTTCTGCGCCTTGTAAGTTCGAGTTAGGATACAGTGCGAAACAGACAGACAAACGGACGGGCAAGATCCGTATTGTGGCCTATCAGGACGGCCGCGCAGTAAATGTTGATGATGATGGTCGTGACTGACACTTAGTGGGGAACTTGGCTACGAGAAGGACGCAAACAAATGGCAATGATAATGATAATAGTGATGATGGTGATGACGATGATGAAGGACGAATCAACTTTAGCGTGGCGTTAAGTCCTAAGACTACAAGGACACGTAACAATAAGCTTAAACAGTGGTTTCTGTAGATTGGATAGTATGACTCAGATCTTGATTAGGTTGCATTTGTCTAGTTTAGACACGCTCTTACACAATGTTAGAATCTCGTTTGATAAACAGTGTTCTACCTCCAGTAATTGTCTTATTCAGTACTTGGCTCAGCTTATGTCATATGCTGGTTTTTAATGCATTTCTTACTGTTCATGCTACATTTTGTTTATTATGTGTATTTCTTTTATGTCTGTGTTCTTGTGTTTTTATGTGTTGTTTGCTGTGTGTGTCAATGGTCCCTTGTGAACTGATTTTCAAAGAAATGGAATGGAATAGTAACGTGACTGGCAGCCACAACGCGGCGCCTCAGGCCCATAATCATAATAAGGTGATTATGATAATATGTCGCAAAGTAATCTGGCAAAAAGGCGGGATCGCGGTAGCAAGTCCACCAAACTCTTCGTTTGTTTCTGCTTGGTGGCAGCACAAAAATGACGGTTTGGCTGCACTTTGCAATTCCATGAAGCTAGGGTTTAACCCCACGTCTCCCGTTCTCCCGGTGGTCATGGACGCCATCTGACACACTGCATCGTTGAACGCTACCAGTGTACCTGCTAGATGACATCTCAATCTGTCGAAAGTTTTGAGCAAAGTGCACGGACATGACAGACGACAAACGAGTCGACAGTTAACGCTACGGAGAAATATGCACGAATAGGCGGAATCGCCTGCACCGTAGGAGCGTAGTAGTAAAAATGATAATGACGACGACGATGATGACGATGTTCTGGTGATGATGTTCTCAGTGGAGAACTTGGCGTACGAGAAAGATTCGTTCGTCAACAGTCGGCGCCAGCACAAACGACACACGCGACGTAACCAGCAGCAGCAGCAGCAACAACAACGACAGCACTCTAACAACCACGACCACGCCACAGAAGCTGTTTCCACCACCATGGACAGTCAACAACAACAGCCCGTGGACCGACAAAACGCCGTAGACTCGGGCATTCACAGCTGTACCGTGCTCGACAATTTCTACGTCGAGACGCCCGTCTTCATGGTCGACCTCGGCAAGAAAACGACCGTCTCCGGAGTCATCATCATCACATGGCCTGGAAACCCCAACGGTAGTGCACATGTAACAGTAGTGATAGTAGTAGTAGTAGTAGTAGTAGTAGTAGTAGTAGTATTAGTTGTTGTTGTTGTTGTATTAGTAGTGTTTTCATCTTCATGCTCAAGCTGGGCTGGGCAAGAATACGACAGTCTCCGGAGTCATCATTATTACACAGCCTGGAAACCCTCACGGTACGAGTTTTTGCGCGCGAAAGCAGCTACTGCTTTCAGCGCATCTTAGCCATTGTAATTCTGTCCGTCCGTCCGTCTGTCACACGGGTGGATCAGTCAAAAACGATGCAAGCTAGAATTACCAAATCTTCACCGACGGGTGCCTGGAAGGTTTTAGCTTTAGGAACCATAAAGTTTTTCCAAATTCGAAAGAGTCACCCAAACGAGGGCGCTAAATGAGAGGGGGTGGGCAAAATTTGCAATTTTTGGCCAATAAGTCGCTGTATCTCAGTAACGGTGCGAGATATGGCCTAGGTTACTATTAATCACTAATAGGAAGTCGTACACTGGCTCTAGATTGGTGGCAAATTCAATGACCTTGAATGACCTTGAACGCCAAAATAGGGGGTTTCACGAATTTTTTTGGCGATTTCGGGTTGCGACACAAGTTTGTATCATTCACATGGTGGCGCCACGGAACTATCGTTATGCTATCCAGATAGAGAATTTTGTATTTGTATATTAACTTAGCGTGAACACCCCAATTTTCAGCTAAACTAGTGAACTGGAACTGCTATAGGCTTTCGCGCGTCTCGTGAGCATTAGCTCAAATTTCTTGTATTCACTAGTTAGCAGCACCAATCATGCCGGAGGTTTGTGCTGTCCTGATGCTTTTAGACTTTAGTTACTTGAATTTGTTCGAACTCGGTTGAGGGCTATACAGCCGCACATTGGTCTGCATAGGCCTTAAAGTTATATGTTGTGTCATGTTGTGTTCCGCATTACTGCTGTCTACGGGCGAAATAAAGTTGCTATATCTATTAAATACTGTTAAATACACTATACGCTGTAATTAGTATAGTGACTCTTGCATTACAGTATCTTTTTAATACAGAGGCTCTGTTTCTTGACCCCACTGCTGGGCTCCCAGTTGTCCTGAAATTCCTGAAATTTCACAGATGCCCTGAAATTGTCCTGAAATCAGCAATTGTCCTGAAATTTTACTCATTTAGTCAGAATGTCCTAATATAGACCTTTGTTATGCTGTCGTTACAGCATTGCATTCATTTTGTGCTTCATTTAGTTAACAGAACTCTATCAGTACTTTTGGCTTACTTACTTACTTACTACAGTTTCGCCTTAGTATGTTCATAACAGTGCCTTAGTAACATTCTAGGATTTGCTTCAATGAATAACATTTACGAGGACAGAAAAACGTGCATTTTTGTGTATTAAATCTCGTGAAACCGACAAAAATGTTTTGAAATTGTCCTGAAATTTTGCAAACATTGGGCCCTGAAATTTCACTTCTTGCTCTTGGGAGCCCTGCGGCACTGGAGAACATCGGTTGCCCAGACCCCGTCCCCTATCTCTTAAACCTTTAAACTCGCCTACACAGCTGGCTGTGTATGAAACAATAATTGATTGTCTGATCAATGGTCGTAGACGGTCGGGCGGGGTACCAGGACTACATCCACAACCTGGACAAGCTAGCGGTCTACATCGACTCGTCCAGTCAGCGCGGAAACTACTACACCCGTCGTAGTTACGTCGCCGGCGCCGGCAGCAGCAGACGCTTAGTGTCAGGGGGTGGTAGTTCGAAGCGTGCCGTCGGCGGGTCATCAGTCGGCGTGGATCGTCGACGTGATCAGCATCAGCAGCATGTTGACGCTACACTCTGCGGCGTCCGGACGCGCGCCGCTGTAGCCACCGCAGCCGGTCTAGCACAGCCTGATGTACGTAACCACGATATTTATCAACATTGACGGAAGGAGGCAGGAAAGCACCCCTAAATTTTAGTCTGTCGGAAAGTTTTGTTTTTGTCCAGATTTTTTCCACCAAAAATTTGGTCTGAAAATGAAACTTTGAGCATCCATAATATCTCCATTGTCGGAGATTAGCAACCGTCTGTGGAAAAATTGCAAGTTGTACGTACCCACAGAACTCTGTATTTCGATTTACGAACTTAACAAGAAGGTGCTCGTTAGAGTGCATATCTCCGATTCGTGTACACAGACAGACAGACAGACAGACAGACAGACAGACGGACGGACGGATACACACATACAACGACGGACTGATCGACCAATCACATAATTTTCCCCCAAATCACTTCGTTCCATTGGCGGAAATAATAACTTAGGCCCCTAATAGCCTAGTACTGCAAGGAACTTGTTTGGCATACTTACCTATATACTAACCTATTTTGCTATTTTACTAGCTTGACGCTTGACGACAAAAGTGTGATGACTATGAAACAGATGTCGCTTATCCGCAACTGATTTAGTTGATACGTCAAGTAAAAGGGTAGCGTTCTCCATTCAACGTTTACAACCGTGTTTTAAAATTTTATTGCCATGAAAACGCGTTTTAACGTTTTTTTCTTCTAAATTTCTGTTCCAACATTTATTAAGCCATGTCTACGGTTTGTATAGGTATCAGGCGGTAGTGGAGACGTATCTCTGTCGGCTCCGTTTCCCGCTCGTATTCACCTGCCGTGTCGTCAGCCGGTCCAAGGCCGCTACGTGTTCATTGAGGCTAGCGGCGTTCCCTCGCGATACAGTCGACTGTTTGGCGCCATACTCTGCGACGTCATCGTCTACCAGTGACCAGTGCTATCTGCACTTTATCGTTCAAACTCCACTCGCTTCGATTTGTTGTGGATGGATTGATAACGAGACACAATACGCTCTAGACGGTGCTTATTTTTCATGACTGTGATCGACGGATGTTCCGCGTGGAACGTGCGTTGTGATAACAGACCCGAAACGCGTTTCGGCCGTCATGCTTGACTGGAGTGAGATTATGGGCAGTTATAACACTGCGGACGCTGTGCTGAGGGATAGGCCTAGGAGTACGAAATAGTCTAGAACATGTTGTAGGGACAAGTTACAGCAAATCTACGACAAATCCGAAGTCTACAGCAAACGTTGTACAAATCTCTAGAAAATTAATGGCTGAGAACAAGGTGCACAACATCTTAGCATGTCATGTCAGCTTTTGTGCGACTTGTTGTCCAACAAGTTCACATTTTCAACAGATCGAAGGAGTGGAGTTTGGACTAAAAAACAGTTCTTTCCTGCAGCTGTCCAAGTCGTTGCGGGTTTTACGGCACCAAGTCAAAGCACAAGAAACAATCGTTTAGAGTACAAGAAATATTTCGCCGAGGGTCCTGGGTCAATAGTAGAATTAGGCTTATTTAGCAGTAGGCCTAGTCGTGTAAGTAGCTTGTTTAACATAAACAGCGGCGTCGTAAAGCCAAAATTCCATTACGCCGACTTTCACCGAAACTTCCCCGCAGGAAAAGTCCTGGACACAAATCATGAAAGTCGGCGACATGATTTGTGTCCGCGACAAAGTTGTCGTGGACTTTGTCGCAAAGTCGGCGTAATGGAATTTGGGCTTAAATGGGGGAAGCAGGAAAGCAATTACCCCTTTCCCCTAAACTTAAGGCCGCCGGAAAAATGTTAAATACAAATTAGCACAAAAATGACAAAAAATGTGGCTGAAAAAACAACCAATGTTGAAGAAATGTAGGGCTAAAATTGAACCCTTGAGCGCGCATTATCTCCTTCGTCAGAAATTTGCAATGTCTGTCGGATAATTGCAGCTTTCTGTCTCACCTACTTTTTTAACTCAGGACGCCGCTGGGTATAGACCCACTTACCTATAGTTGGCTTCCTACAGGTGAGAGGTAAATGAGCCTACGCTTTTTTCTTCGTTGAACTTATGCGGCAATCCCATAGGCCGTAAGCCTATTACGCGTTCGCATGTCTGTCTGTCTGTCTGTTCGTGTCCCGTATGCGGGCTCCTAATGCGTAAAAAAATTCCTGTGCCTCTGGCTGCCGTCCGTCTGTAAAAACCTTTTCCCTACAATTTTTATTGTGCCATCAAAATATTGGTGCAGCCTTTTTGTCTGCTTAAAAAGTTTTAGTAAAACAAAACGGTTTCCATCTAGTCTGCCATGCTGCAGTATTTTAAGGGCCCTACTTCATTACTCATGAGTACTGTTCAGCGTGCTACTTTGTTTACTACGATTTACATATAGTGTATGTCATGAAATACAAATTTCCCTCCAACCATGTCCTTCGTCAGACATCAACCTGAAGCAGACTTTTAGGCCTTACTCGAAAACAAAAACAAGTGCGCAACAGACTACACAAATTTAATACCTGGTACTGATATTAACATTTCTGTGCGTTTCACGTTTATAGTGACAACGTGGTCGGATGGCCGCATACATGTCGGCACTTTGCTCGTTTGTTTAATCGATAGTGTTTTGTTACGGAAAGTTGCGAGATAATAGGCCTATGACCCCAAGCCCGAGTCGTTCAAACTCAGCGAGTAAGCTGCTTCTCCTTCTGCCGTTTATTGAGGGCAGAATCGTAGCAAAACGTGGGAAATTTCAGGAAAATCGGGAAAAATAATGATCCATGTTCCCAGTGTCATTACGGCCGGTTGCACTAATCAAACTTAAACATAAGTTATAGGCCTACTTAAAATTCATTGTTACAACCAGCGCTTAATACTGTTATACAGTTCGTTAGTGAATAACATATGCATTTGCTTGCCATATTTACCTCCGCCAATGAGATTATGTTTTTGCCAGACTTTGTGTGTCTGTTTGTCTGTGTGTCAGCAAGATAACTCAAAAAGTTATGGACGGATCTTTCTGAAATTTTGAGGGTATGTCAGGAATGGCACAAAATACCAGTGATTCAATTCTGGGGGTGATCCGGAAGGAATCCTGGATTGTGGATCACTTTGAAATTTTCGTTACCATTGCTTTCAATGGGGCATAAGGGAAACCACTGCAAAACCGAAGATGGTGCTGCCACCTAGCGAACAACATTGCCTTGGCGGAGGTGTGGGGCTCTGACTGCTTTCTAGTTTGTTTTGTGATGAGACATCTTGTTGTGTACATCGTGCCCGTCTGACGGTTTGACCGATAGCTCTCTCAGTTTTAGGTGTGCAATCTGTAAATAGGCTAGGCCCATAGTCAATCCTGCACACTGACCATGGTGGTCAGTTTTGGGTGGAAAAATCAAGAACTTTTCAGTGACTTTTAAATATTTTATAGACCCATTCCCGCGATATTTGACCACGTCACGTTAGACGTTTCTGCCACAATATGAAAACGTTTTCACATCGCGGTCGCGATAATTTTGACCAACTGAACTTCAAGAACTTTTAAAACCCTTTGACATCAAATTTCAAAACCTTTATGACCCAATTTGATTTCTATTAACTTTCCATGGCGTAGAAAAAAGGAATTGTTTTCAAGAACTTTCAACAATGTGGCCACCGTGCAGAAACCGCAACTTGTTTACGCTACATGATGATATTGGACGTTAACATTAAACTGACACGACATCAGTTTGAACTTTCAATGATTCTATGGTAGAGTGTGTAAGTTGTTTGGTCGCGCGTGAAATGTGTGTGAATAAGCTTAGTTAACTTTAGCGTTTGTCTCGTTTCACCTAGTTCGTGTTTCGTCCGTCACTCATGTCCCCGTCCGTCTTTCGTACTGTCCGTTTGTTGTTGAACGAATAAACGCGTTCATTCAGTGACAGCTGATTTTCTGCTTGTTGATTCAAGCTCAAACTCCACTACTTCGATTTGTTGTGACTAACTGTTGGACAGCAAGTCGTGACACAAACTGTAGAACACATCCTGACGTGTCGAGATGTTGTGGACTTGTTGTACTGTTGTACAGAACGTGGTACAAAAAATCCACAACAATTTGTCGACATCAAAGCAAGTGAAGTTTCTCTTAATGGTAACCCATCTCAGTGTTACGGAGCGTCACCTGCCACATCGGATCACAATGTTACCTGCCACCAAAGATAGGTGAACGCACCCGCCTTCATCCGAGTCAGACCGGTACTTGATTTACCTACCTCGGAGGGATGGAAGGCTGAGTTGACCTTGGTGACTGGAATATACCGAGATGGTTTACCTGTCCACAGACAGTCACTCGACTGGGAGTTGAACACGACCTTTAGATCGTAAGACCAACGTCTTATTGTTATGCCACCAAGCGCCCACAGTCAACAAAGAACGGTTATTCGATATCACTTGGCACAATGATCGTCCATAACCTCTGAAGCCTCACAAGTTCATACCTCAGACACAGACGCTGTATTCGTGCCTTGTTTTGCACACGTTTAAGCCATGGCCACGTGGCTGCGAAATCAAATAAAACATCTTGTAAAAAAGGACGGCCTCCCCCGGACAAAACCGGGTTCACTGCTCCCAATTCCCAAATTCATCATCCCAACAATGGTGGACACATGAAATAAACATATTTATTACGGACAAAGAGCATCACTTTTGACAACGACTGACGTGAAAGACTTCACAGAAATAACTGCCGCATTGCAACTATTTCATCAGAAAATGGTAATACAAAATCATATAACAGACTAGTATCATTCTTGCGCTAGTAACAGATATTATCCAGTCTCTCTACGTTAACACGATGCTAATAAGAATAGCAACTCTTGTTCTGCCAAATAAAATACACCTGGCTCCATATCAAAACAGTCACTTCAATTATGGTATTTATTAATTTTTTTACTATGTTAATATATAATTTTTCATTTTTTAAAAATTGTATTCATTTTCAGAACAAATCAGGTTATTTAAGAACAATTAAGGACATACTTCAAATTTCAGGAATTTCAGGACACCTGGAGAAATGTTTCAAGCAAGACTGCTGAGTTAAAAATACAAGCAGCACCAACGAATACACTATAAGCAGTACAATAAACACCAGAGCTGTCAAATTAATGCATTAACTTAACGTGTTAATAAATTAATGCATTAAAAAATTAATACACCTATGTGAATTTACTAAATTCTGTAAAGCAGGGGTTCCAATATTCCATTAAAGCATGGTTATTACCTACGCCAAGGAGGTAATGTTTTTGTCAGAATTTGTTTGTTTGTCTGTCTGTCTGTTAGCAAGATAACTCAAAAAGTTATGGACAGATCTTTCTGAAATTTTGATGGTATGTCAGGAATGGCACTAACTACCAGTGATTCAATTTTGGGGGCAATCCGGAAAGAATCCTGGATTCTTCTGGATCACTTTGAAATTTTCGTTACCATTGCTTTCAATGGGGCATAAGGGAAACCGCTGCAAAACCGAAGACGGTGCTGCCACCTAGCGAATAACATTGCCTTGGTGGAGGTGTGCGGGCTCTGACTGCTTTCTAGTTTGCTTATCGTATGATATTCAAGTAATTAAAAATTGTTTTGTTGCCATTCCATCACCACTGTCACGATCCTGCGAGACAGCATTCAAGTCATCCTCTCGATGTAGTCCACTAAAACTTCAGCAATATTAATGACGTATTATTAATGCATTAACGCACGAGTTTAAAAAAAATTAACATATTGAGAGCTCTAATAAACACTGTAATGACTGACGACAACAAATTTCATTGAAAGGTCAGAAAATTGGCACAAACAAACAACAATCATGAGCTCGTGTAAATATACGTTCACTCACATGTCGAAAACGATACTGTCAAAGAAAGCAAACGACCACAAATGCCAAAACGAAAGTTCGCATCTAAATACTTTGCTGAACATATGCAAACTACGTTGGCACCAATAAATGCTGATGCATGCCAATAAAATGGCCCTATTCACAACCAAACAACAGGGACATCTAACTAGTGGAGCAAGATCGCTCCCTCTTCATTCTTTCCTCTTCCCTGCCCCTTCCATTTCCGTATCTTTTTACCTTTCCCATTTATGTCTAGGGCCTTTCCTAAATCCAGCTAAGGGATCTGAGAATCATAGATGTGATAAGCGTTTACAATGTTTACAAAAAAATCTTTGTAAATGCATTTATTATTTTGTCAACGTTTATCTCAATAAAAATCGCATGAGCGAAACAAAGCAAAATTATGACAGTTATGACAGCGACGAAGATAATCAGTGGACAGGACAACTCAACTTAGTTTTCACGTAGCTATAAGATTAAAGTGAGTGAATTCTGGGCATTTTTGTAAAACGTTTGTCACAGAACTGGAGTAAAACATTCTTTGACAATAAAAAAACTTTTATTAGAATTTGGAATTATCCAAATAATAGGCCTAATATTCAAACTTACGCTCTGTGTACGTTTACTTTTAGTTTACAAACGTTTACAATCTTTTTCCTAATAAACGCATTTATTAACGTTTATTATAATTTTTTGGACGTTTATCACATCTATGCTGAGGATAAGCTGCTTGCTTCAATGGAAAGTTTCCGTTGGAGATTAGGGTGAAGCAGCATCAGTAGATACAATTTACATTCTAACCTATATTATCCCCACTCATATCAAGGGCTGAAAACTTCCCCCCCCTTACTGCTCCAAGGTTAACATGGTATTGACGTCCCTGCTGAAACTATTCAATCCATTGTTCACCATGTAAGTGAGAAACGATGACTTATTAAGCAAATGTTCAAATGATTATCAAGCAAAGCAAGTGGTCGCTCGATTGAACAGATCAAATCTACCAGTGGGCACCGAGGCTTCTGGCGATGGTTCGAACAAAGTCCGTGTGGCTGGCGTAAAGCTGCAGGGAGCGGTCCATGTCCAACCACTTCACTCCCACAACGTCATCACCTTACACACCGACATAATCACCCCATCATTGTCACATTTGTATCACTCGCATCACACCTATATCATACCTCATCGATTACACACATATTATTACACCTGTATAATGTAATAATTCTTGATTGGACTTGACATTGCAACTTTATAACATTTAGCACGATTCAAAGTTGCAGATAGCAGTGCTGTGTAAAAACATTGTTTTTAAACAGTAAAAAAATAATCAACCTGTGGAGTCAATAAAAACTTCTCTCACACTCATTTTTGCATAGTTACACTTGTGATATATAGAAAATAAATGTACAAAACATCAGTTTATACACTTACTAACAGCGACATGTGATGACTGACACATCAAAAACAGCAAAAATCATAAAAAGGTGATATCAGTCACCATCACATCGCCTAACTGTCAATGTGCTGTTGAATAATATCACCTTTTTATCATTTTTGCTGTTTTCGATGTGTCACTCATTGCATGTCGCCATTAACAAATGTATAAACTGATGTTTTGTACATTTATATTTGCTGTTTTATTACAATAACAAAGTTTTTATGTTGATGGTCAATTATGATTCACCTGTCTTCTACTGATATGAAGACACAGAGCCTTAAATATTTCGGGGAAACGACGTTGACCTATTTGGGTCATGTGATGTCATCAGTCACATGACCATTGGACTCAGCCTATGCCATTTCCTATTAGTGGTCCATTGTAACTATGCGTCTATGTTGCACCATTACGGAGATATAAAGCCTCAAATTTGTGTTTAGTCCATTTTTGCTGTAAGCCATAAGTTCACTGTGCATGCTCTGTGACGCGTGACCTGTAGGCAGGGGGTCCAAAATCACCTCATATCTGGAATTCCCGAGGCCATGTTGCCTATTCACTACATGACTGTTATGGGGCTAACATGACGATTAAGGACCGTTTCTAGGTGAAAATTTTACACAGGCATGTTTTTTGAAGGCCAAAACGTTGACTGCGCATGTCCCGTGTCACGTGACCTGTAGGCAGGGGGTCAAAAATGACCAAATATTTGGAATTTCTATGGCCATATTGCCTACTCACTTCTACTGGCATACGATGACGATTAGGTACTGTTTCTAGGTGAAATTTTTATACAAAAGCGTTTTTGGCCGAAAATTTTAAAGTTCGTTTTTTGGTCCAATTTTTGACTTTGGGGAAATTTTTCATGGGTTTGATATTAACTTTGAATTTTCTACCACTAAAAAGGCACACTCTTGAGTGAGACTGTGTCGTTTGAGCCATCGCGCGTGAAAATCCGCCGACCGGTCTGACCTGTAGGCGTGTCATTAAAAGAAGTTATATGGAAAAAAATTTGTTATATTTCACCCATTTGCCGAGAAGCCCCTAACAGATGTATTTGCACAAAATTTTCCAGAGGGGTCGACTCGCGGAGGTAAGCACCTGTTTCAAATTTTGTGTCGATCTGTTGAGAGGATTTGGATTTGCGTGGGGTCGAATTTTGCCATTCTCCATCGACTTAGCCGGTCGCCATTAACACAGGGCTGTACTACCGGGCACCTGCGAAATGTCAACCCAGCGCTAACACGTCATGCTGCGGAAGTCTAACCCACTAATCCAATCCTAACTCTGAACTCTGATCTTATGACCTGTAAATTGGCGCACTTGTAGCTCCAGCTGCGTGAAATGTTCAAACCAATTCTGGTTTATCTGTAAGTTTTAGGCATCAAGTTGAAAAGCCCCATATAAAAAAGACCAACTAGCAGACAAACAAGACCAGTATAGTACTGTGGCCGGCTGCACAATGACGGTGCAGTGCAGTGTACCATTAAATAACTAGAAAGCAGTCATATAGCCCACATACCTCCGCCAAGGCAATGTTGTTCGCTAGGTGGCAGCACCATCTTCGTTTGCCAGCGGTTCCTTTATGCCCCATTGAAAGCAATGGTAACGAAAATTTCAAAGTGATCCACAATCCAGGATTCCTTCCAGATCACCCCCAAAATTGAATCACTGGTAGTTTTTGCCATTCCCGACATGCCCTCAAAATTTCGGAAAGATCCGTCCATAACTTTTTGAGTTATCTTGCTGACTCACAGATAGACAAACAAAGTCTGGCAAAAACATTACCTCCTTGGTGGAGGTAACTAATAAAATAATCAGCTGTAATCGACCATTTCTGACTACAAGACAAAACTCGAGAGTCTAGACACACACTCCAAGATCCAAGACGAGACTGAGACGTTTAGCATTTTGTCTGATTTCGTCCGAGATGAGACCGAGACAAGACGTTAGGTCGTCTTGAGACGAAAACGTTAAGGATTTTGTCTGAGGCAAAACCACGACAAGAAAAAACATTTGTATGTCTTGAGACTGAGATTAGACCGAGACGTTTAACATTTTGTCCGATTTTGTCCGAGATGAGACCGAGACAAGACGTTAGGTCGTCTTGAGACGAAAACGTTAAGGATTTTGTCTGAGGCAAAACCAC
>Ga0056128_1005087_pt1 | contig 16523 bp, 10 predicted proteins | sample WorMetLIZISLAND2_FD_71113 | JGI IMG/M metagenome (GOLD analysis project Ga0056128, IMG submission 71113) | Marine gutless worms symbiont microbial communities from Max Planck institute for Marine Microbiology, Germany - Olavius geniculatus... ... | reverse complement strand
ATGACTGATGTCCTATTTTCATTGCTGTCACGCAGTGTGCAGTTGTCAACAACAGAGCAACTGCATGGTATCGAAACTGGTATCATCATGTCACGATACTTGGCGGTATCGTGGCACCACGATATATCAAGACCTCTTCGATACTGGTATCGAAACGTCGATACTCACGACACCTATCGAGGTATCGAAGGTATCGCACAGCACTAGTACAAATTGCTGGGACTGGTGAGCTTAGATTTTGTTCGCAGTGGGCCTTCATATATGCACCGCTGTCACACGTTCCCCTTTGCGTTAACTGGGCCTTCTTGTTATCTTTGTCTCATGATTGACTACCAGACTTTACACATGTCGGGTGGCAGGTAACATTGTGCAATTACAGATCCGATATAACAGGTCATCACTGCTGTAGCTCTGAGCAAAGTTCCCACAAAGAACTATACACAATTATAACCTTTAGAAAGGTAGAAAATGTACAGAGCAATTACCTTTATCGCAGGAGCATGATGTCAAGTTGTAATATTCACACAATGCTTTACACTCTCCATTGAGACACCGACCTGTGCCACTAAAATACACCAGCACATCACAAGCAAGTGATAGCACCAACTGGCCAAATGCAGCATGATGTACTAAAGCGAATGCTGTTAACGAAAAAGACAAAGAAAGAAAATGTATACAAATGCTGGATGACTTGGCAGCAAATAGCATTTACACTGACCTGAAGAAAGCAGCTGAAGACAAGAGCGTTTGACGAACATTAAGAAGCGACTGTAATAAATAAGCCTGATGAATAAATAGATCAGTGAAAAAAAAAAGCCCAACATAAAGTACCAGTAAGCCCCTATTTTTATAATACATCAAATAATAACATATTTTTAAAATTAAATGTGCAATTAAGTGATCATGAAAGATCCCATCACATCACAAACGTGTCGCTAGTCAGCTCTAGAATGACTGAGTTATTTTCTAAAGATGACTATTATTTCAGTGATGCATAGAGACAAGAACAGGCAAACATTTGACGAAGTTACAAATGTACAAAAGCGAGAGGCTTACATATTTTATAGACCACCTTGTATTGATCTATAATGCACAGTTGTCATCTAAAATTTATCCCACAACAATTTCCAATTCCTGGATAAATCTTCCGAAAATAGGTTTGGTTAGCAATCCCAAAAGTGCATCTATGTTCAAGTATTGGAGACTGAATGATGTTGTGTCAGCCAATCAACAGTAATATGCCAATGTCATTAACAGTAGGTACTCAGTAACCGTTTTCTCAAACTGACAGTTTTCATACACTATTTCTTTAATTATGTTTAACAGTTTAACACCAAATCTTGTGCATTTATTTCAAATTCTTTTAAAAAGTATTGCACACTAAGTTAGATTATTTTCTATTGTCAGCATTAGTTTAATGCACTTACTGGGCATGTTCTGGGGAACTTTTCATGCATACACAGTGTGTCAATTCTTGATGGCTTCTTAGCAAAGCTTAGACTTACATGTATAAAAATTCAGCACATCAGTATTATTATCTAGCAGAGAATGGCCCATTAATAAGTAAATCATGCGCAGTAGAAATCTTGATAAAATGTAAAGTACTTGCCTGTAACACAATTCACCATTTGGCTTGAGCACTGGCTTGGGACACCGGTCCGACTTACCACTGACACTGAAGTGAAGGTTTGCAACATAATGTTCCAACGAACGGATAAAAGCTTAAGATACTACAACCGTGGCAGCTACAACTGCTGTTATTGTTACCAGAACAAAATTACTACCACTGCCACTGCCATTCTTGTGCTCAGATATTCGGACTGCTTTACGCTTTTTTCGCTTCGGTTTTTCGAGTTTTAGTTATCAATCTGCACTGTGCAGTTCAATACCAGAGAGGTGGCAACCTTATTTGACGGAGTGTATTTTTCACAGTGTTTATCTAGGTAAATTTTTAAATCAATATTAAAACAACGTTACTAAATTTCACAACACAGTTTCTATCACCAACAATAAAAGATGTCAGAGTGTCAACATATTACACGACCATCGGTGTTACCACCAGAATTCCCCATCACAATACGCGGATGCCACAAATGAAAACCCCAGCGCTGAATTTCTACTCAGTTGCATGCTACCCATTAGCACGTGCCTATTGTATTATGCTGAACACAGATTACATGCATTCACAGCCTACACATATTTCTAACATCCAGTGAACCTTTAACCCCATGAACTAAAAATCACTGCTGCCCTGGGAAATGTTCACATCAGATGATCACAACAGTTTTGTTTTTTTTTGCAAATTTTTGCTCTCGAGTTAAAAAAACTGCATGGGATATGTAACCGGATAACACAAATAATGCATCGTATACAACAGCCACATAAGAACAAGTTTCTCAGGCAAACATACAGTAACTAAACAGCGTACAGTGACCTCTGGTGGTGACGCAGTGTATAAAACAAAGGATACTCGCAGTAGGTGGTGTTTTTACAGTCACTGTAGCTGCTGTAACAAAGCTTGGATCGATCGGCGATCTGACACCGGTCGCAACAGGTGGAGTTCTGATCACTGAAATGTACATTAAGTACCCGATGAACGAACTAAACAACATTAACATTAACACACTGCCAAACAGTATTGAAACAGACACATATGTGCAGTTGCGCACACAGTTTACGGCCATTTTCCAAGTAAACCCGAATTAGATGGTTTCCCCTGACTCTCAATCTCCAGAAATCCAGAAATCCCTATCCTAAAAAGTATCCTCACAAAGTTTTGTGGCCTACATATAATAATACACATAGCAGGAGCTTCGCAACCTCGCACTAAAATAGAAAAATCTGCAGCAAAACATACGACTGCCAGGAACTACCATTCCGGGTGGGTGGCCTAATAATCTTGCTGACATTATTTTGTTTGAAATGACCAGTCACCTGCATATGGCTCTGGGTTTCAGCTGGCATGTGTTTCTGTCACAGCAGCTGATGCCGACATTTGTTGGAACCTCGTCGCACTGTTCACCGTCGTCCACATGAAAATTGCCACACTGCGACATCTCTGATCACAAAACAGTCATCAAACACTATGACTACAGATGAGGAAATAATCAAAATGTGAATCAAAAAAACAACAGCGTACACATACTCCGACAAAAAAAATCCCACAAAGACAGCGAGCAGCATGGCAAATGATGTACTGAATATGACTTTTTGACAATAATGGCAAAAGGGTAGAAAAAACTGTGTGGGGCTGTGGGCTTTGGGCAAGGCAGCATTTGACAGAAACTTGCAGGTTCAAGCAATATGTAAAATTCAAAGCGGCTACTATCACACTTCATTGACTAAAATATCCCCAAACTTTGGAAAGTGCAACTAACTAATTAATTAAACATCAATCGCAGCAATAACAATAGTAAGGTCTAACAATATTCAGAAGTTTAACACAATGAGTGAAACAAGCAATGATTGGGGTACCGCGAAAACATTTGCTTGAATTTGCCTTCAAGTACTCTGCAATTGCCAGTCTGCTGCACAGTGAAAAGAACTACAAACACAGCAACAAAACAGAAAGAATAAGTTCTAAAGTAAGGAAGAAAGAATAAAATTCTGCACCAATACTGTCAGCTAACATCAGTTCTAAATTTTCAGTAAAACAAAATTCACATTAAAAGCTCGAATCCAGTAATTTTTACACTAAGACTTTAGATTGTGCACAACCGAGCTTTAAAATCTCGACCATCTTTGCAGTCTGTCTTTAAAAGATTGTTAAGGGCACTGTGGCAGATATGACCCAGCTGAGTGAAAGACTCCAAATATTGTCACTGCAGTTCACCATGATGTGGTGGAAAAAATGGCAAATGACCACACGTGCCTCAGATTCGGCCACTGGCTGACATTTTGCACTTTAAATATTCACATACTTACTTACTTACTTACTTACAAATGAGCGCAGAGTGCACAGTCGCAATCCTAAGAGTGAAAATGCACTTTCATGAATCACGTCCGCATCAACTTCTTGCAGGCACAGACTGTTACCTCTTGTAACATGCACAGCAGATATTAATTGGTGATGTTATTGGTGATATTAAAATCATGTTCGTTTTAATGTTGCTTGTCAATCCTTAGAAGAGCATTTTTCTGTTCAGCAAATGTTTCTTTGGCAAAGTCAGTTGCATCACGTCAGAAAAAGTAGTTTTGCAACGGATCAGCAGAAAATATATGTATACATAAGCTCATAACAGTCTTCAGCTAATTAAGTCTGAGCTTGCTTTCATAGACTTCATTGCCAACATCTTTTTATGAAAATGTTCAAGACCAGCAACATGGATGCTGTGCGACAGTGTGTGACACTGGGGTCAAACTGTCAATCCGAGAAAATCGGCAAAGAATCAGAACCTTGTTGTTGTAATCACGCCCGGATATGGTGTGAGGATACATCAGATACTTTCCACCTTCAGATGCGCTTGGGACACAGTTCTGACTAAAGTCATGATCACTTCCCCAGTTGTGACCTGCAGCGACAACCATTAGCTCACAATCTAAAGCGGTACAGAAATGTTTTGTTATTATTATTATTATTATTCATCTTTCTAGCTAAAACCTAATCGAAATATGCATTGCAAACTGTACAAACAGCCGAACAGTTACCACATAGATAACATATATAAAGTCAGCAACACTCCGACAGTACCATCACTCATCCCATACGACTTTCCGTTGACCCAAACTAACGGGTTGTGTTGACAACAATGCAGACTCAGTGGGAACTATTTTCGCCCAAGTTTATCTTTTTCCATGCAAACGTCTTAATTCAGAAAAAGTATCAGTTAACTTTTTCATGTATTTACATGTCAATAAACATATAGTGACTGCCCTAATGGCCGTTTTCCAGGCAAAACCTCAGTTAGCCAGTTGAAGATTGAATGTAAGTATAACTCTTCATGGTAACCCATTTTAGAGCAACAAAAAGTCACCTGTCAATGGGATCACATAACGTTACCTGATACAGATGATCGCACCCTGTTTTAAAGGGAAAGTATCATGAAAATTTGACTTTTTGGAATAAATAACATACATGTACATATAAATGAGATAAAATTTATGGCGAGCCAATTTTCAGCAAATTCTGACTGATCGTTGCAAAAAGTGAACTTCAATCCTTTTTCAGAATTCGACACAAAACATACTGTCTGACACACTAGTGCAGTCACCTGGTACCAGTGACGTCACCGATACCAAGTGCAGCCGAAAATAACATGGGGTGAATAGGAGTTCGAACAATTTTAATAAGATTTTGATCGAATACTATGCCGGAGTGTTTTGGAAAAGGATTTTCCAATCACCAGGGCACTCTGGGGATCACGCTGCACCGTCTACCAAAATATTAAAAGCTGCGGGCCGTCTGCAGAGTTGGATAATGGCCGCCGAAGAAGTGCCGATAAATCAAATGATTCTAACATTGTACGTCCGTTTCACGGCACGGCAGTCGGCCGTCTGGCAGAAGAATCACTCCTTAATCCTTAATCATCTACGTTTGAATTGCTACGGCTTGTGAAACACATCGTCACAATTTCAAACCAAAAACTTGCATGTAAACTGTCCATTTGCAGTCTCTGGCTTTGCAATTTAGCTTAGTAGCAAAGACATGCGGATCTTCGAATTTGAGTCTGCGTCCGTCCACAAATTCTGATTTGAATTCCGCATCTGCAGTAATATGTAAACTCTGATCCACAGTCCGTTTGCATCTGCAATGCTTACTAAAGTGAAAATTAGCAGTTTATATTACGCCAATAATTTCTATAAGTCTAATTATCTATACGTGCATAAAGTGTTAAAATATTAATTGAAATATGATTCACAATTAAAACATTACTTATCTAACGGCTAAAATAAAACAAAAATTATCCAAATTATCCAAAGCTTTAAAAATGCTTAGTATTAAAAAGTTACATATCAAAGTGAGCAACTTTTTGTCGAAGAAAAATCTGCAGTCCCTCCATGGACCAGAAATATTCTGCGGACCTCAATCCACAGACGGACTCGCCCACAACATGCGCATCGCTGCTTGCTAACGATGCCAAGTGTGTCGACTCTTTTTTCACTTCAGATCCGGTAATTTTGCCCATGAATAAAAGCACTTTTCTTCATTTTTATGCATAATATGCGTGCGCTTTTTGCTACAAATGAAAATAGAAACCCTATTATTTTAGTTTTTGCGTTCACTTAGAATACGATTCTTCATGATAGTTTCCCTTCAACTGCAGCTAAGCAGACCGGTACTCGATTTCCCTACCTTACAGGGATGGAAGGCTGAGTTGGCCTGGGTGACTGGTGATTGGTTATAATGTGTGGTTTTAGACTCCCCGTTTCTACAGCACAGACAGCAGATGAGTGACTATTAATGAATTATATTACAGTAAAGAATATTGAAATATATTGCATTATAATGTTTTCTAAATAAGAAAATTATATTGGAAACTTTATGTCTACTGCTGGTCTGGTTTAGTTGAAAAATTTCAGTGAAATGATTCAACAACATGATAAGTGAAGAATACTGTAACAAAAAAGAAGCAAATAGCTTACCAAGCTCTATTGTACAGGATTGTTGAGTAAGCAATTCACACCAGCCAGAGATTCAGTCGATAAACACAACATATGTTAGAATTACTAAAAACAGCAACAATTAAAAAGACACACAAAGTTTAACTACAACCATAGAAAGCAACAATCTCTAACACAGTATATAGCCAGTTTATTCTATTGAATATATTACAGTCATAGCATTCGCTGATTATCATCTAATCATATGGGAAATGGAAAACCATAATGCTGCAGTTATTTTAGAAATATGGTTTATGGCAAATAAATCATGCGGAGTAAATTAGTAACGGCAAAAAACTTCAACGTCAGTAGATCTAGGTTTCCGTGCAACATGAAGTGATGCCACGTGCAGTAGACAATGAGAATTTATTCTCCAATACCGATCACATGCAATTTCATCATCGATACTTAGCAACATATGAGGATTGCCCAAAACATGTATACATCTAACACAGCAATGGCCACCATTGGCACGGGCTTCCTATGTATAGTTATTCTGGACATACAGCGACAGTTTGCTAAGCCAACTGAAATAGTAATAATTGTAAAAAAAAATTTCAGAAGCAAAAGAACTCATTACTGCTAAGTTTATATATGGTTTATATAGGAACCGAAGCACTGTACAATAGGCACTAGCACTTGCACGTACCATGAGCAGTGATCAAAACAGCTTCGAGTGTAAAAACCATTTCAGTCTTGGTCTTGTTGTACGTTGTTAACCCAACATTCAGATCTGAAACAATACACTGCACTGAATTACATATTTAAATGACACAGGCAAAGTCAAACAACAATAATTAAATAATTTGGCCATTGAGACCAGCAGAAAGTCATATCCAAACTTCATCAACTGAAAAAATGAATCTGTCTGACTGCTTAAATTGTTTCATTCTTTAAACTACCCTTTAATGGTTTAACCTTTAAAGCTGCTCAGAAAATAATGACTGATTGTTTATTTGACTGACTGACTGAATAATTGGTTAAGAATATAGTAAAATCACACTTGTACAAAAGAAATTGTTTTCAATAGAGAAATAACTGTGCTCTTATAAAAAAACCCCATTCTGACAAACTTATTAAATATTCAGTAACTAATTACAAGTAAATGCCGTTATACAGTATGGCAGTCACTGCATCATCACGAGCAAAAACAAATGCTCTTTCAAACTGACAATACAAATTATGAAACATTTCTATCACGAGTTAGCAATACGATGCTGTTTTGTGGGGTAAAATGTTTGGCCCACCCAGAGCTGGGCAGCAACGAAATTATACGTAATTCAATTACGTAATTCAATTACAAATTACAACTCAAATTACAATTGTAATTTGTAATTCAATTACATTTGGTTTTAATGTAATTTGTAATTGGTAATTCAATTACATGGTCATGTAATTTGTAATTTCATATTACATTACAGTTTTCAATTATATTTCAAAGTTTTAAGTGGTAACATCTATTAGTTTTATATTAATCACCATGTCGATCTCTCTTATTTACTCAACTACACTTTGTCACATGATTTACATGTTCAATTATAACTGATTTTTGCACAAGTTGTTTTTGTTACTAGTGTAGACCGTACATACCAGACATTCCATTTCGCTAACTGTGGGATAAATACAAGATTAGCAATGGCATGTAATTTGTAACTAAAGTAATTAAAATGACGTAATTTGTAATTTGTAATTAAATTACATTTAAGCCAGTAATTTGCCCAGCTCTGGGCCCACCCTGTGTATAAAGACTTAAACAGTACAAGTACACCGTGTCTCAGAAAAAAAAAGTCAAAATTGTTTTTGTCATAACGTCGTTAAATTTCCACCAACTTTAATAATTTTTTGTACAAAAATGGCCATGATGATAGAATTACGTATGTATGTAAAATTAGGTATGTACAGATGCTCCAAATTGTTACATTACGTAGCGATTATTGGTATCAAATTGCTTACATTTGCATCACCAATTCGACAGAAAGTACCATGTGGTTTAATAATTTTGTGGTATAAAATATTTATGGTAAAAACAGCATACAACAAAATAGCTGACCGATGAGCTTAAAACACATCTAATTGATAAATAAATGTCGTTTAATCAGTCGTTTGTTGACTCCGCTATCAGCCAGTGGCATTGCATCTAAGCTATTGTCTTTGTATGCGAGGCACACTCAACACACTGGACATAAATTCTGATGACTTGCAAGCGAGTTGTTATACAAACTTACAATTCAGTTAAATAATTAACACTGAGATTTAATGTGTACTTAATTAAATCGTTACAGCGTTTACTTCGAAAGTAACTCAGTGTCATCCGTTATGCAACAATCTGGAACATCTATGTTTCACACGGTAGTGCATTGACATAAATTAGGTCAAGTGGAAAATGAGTGCATCTTGCATAATCTCATTATTTGACTACATTCATGCCAAAAATTGTCAAATTTAGTGAAAATTTGACATAATTATGACAAAAATTATTTTGACTGTTTTTTTCTGAGACACGGTGTACATGCCAAACTACCAGTATTCAAATAAGTTCACACTGAAAAAGCATCTAAAAATAAACAAAAAAAATTAGAAGTATAAAAAAGCTCAGTAAATTAATTTCACAAAGGTCAATCAATTAAATGTTTCTTTAGTGCAACAATTATGGTAAGACCACAACTCTACAATAAATGAAAAGATAACAATGCTGTCAATAACTATCAGAAGACAGCATGTGAACCATAACATTACAACCAGTGAGACGTGATATGCGGTCAAGAAGCTGCCTTATTACGTAGCCTGTCATTTAAGTCTTAGTTACAATCAGCTGGTGGAGACAGAAGTGCTTCTAGAATGTCGTGGGGTTGTGTAAATTCTTAGCAAATAGTTTATTGTGAGTTGCGTCAGAAAGACTATGCTTATTGAAGAGCTGTGAAGATAACTTAAGCAGAATGCAGTGCATTTGCTGCATCTAATGAAAGCTGTGATCTTTTGGCAATCGTTTGCCATAGAAAAACCTATCCACATGCTTGACGTGTATGTGAGCTTAAGCTCAAATTCCATTACGCCGACTTTGCGACAAAGTCCAGGACAAGTTCCTGACAAAGTTGCGGATGTGTCACGGACACAAATCATGAACGTCTGTGACACAAATCGCGCCGCGGACTTTCATGATTTGTGTCCGCGACAAAGTCCGCGGACTTTGTCGCCAACTTTCCCCGTGCATTGTAATGGACTAAATTCCATTAGAGTGACATAAACGGGTTTGTCGCGAACTTGTCACGGACTTTGTCGCAAACATCTTGACATGTCGAGATAGTTTGTGTCCGCGACTTCATGATTTGTGTCGGCGACTTTCACCGAAACTTCATGGTTTCATGATTTTGTCACCGTTTGTGTCTGCATCTTTCATGATTTGTGTGCAAGACTTTCCCCGCGGGAACTTTCGATGAAAGTTGGTGTAATGGAATTTAGGCTTTAGCGAGCACAACACGGCATTAGATGGTTGGCAATGCACTATCATATAAATCATGCATGCAAAGAACATGCACAAAGCATAAAGTGCTTTGTGCATGATGCTATGACACTTCAAGCATGCATCATTACTGAAAAGCCACCTGTAACAGTAGCACCAATAACTTCCATACACTGGACATGCTTGAGTACTAACATTTTCAGCGGGAAGAAAATTTTTCCTTACTTCTTTTGTCGCAGATGGCACCAAGTCGCGCAACACCCATGACATTGTCTGCAAACGGAGTTGCCGTAAACAGGTGAGCCAGGCAGAATTTATCCAGATCATGATTGCCTGCCACAAATTCCTACAGCAGCCAGATACCAAAGGTCTAATTTAAAAAGATATTTGTAAGTCAAACTTTGGATGGAAAAACTTCGGAAAATGTAATTTACAATGAAATCTAAAAAAGAGTTAGGAAAAACTTACAATATCCTTATGCAAAACTTAGAAAAAACTTAAAATAGCAAATTAGCTGACTTGAAAAATCTCAAACACAGATGCAGTCATTATTTTCATTTTTCATCTTTATATAATTCCTGTATAGTGTCAAAATAAGCATAAATTTAATTTCGGGCCAATTTTGGCAGTGATATTGGTGTAAAATTGTTTCATTTGTCTGTGTTTACAAGTTTTACATCGGTAACCACTAACAACAGTGTTAAATACATAAATCTGTGAATCAGTGAGTAGTGATCGACTGACAATCAGGAATCATAAAGTCGGGCTTTGAAAATCAACTTGAAAAATTCCTAGCAAGCGTTTAAAAATAGTAAGTTATTGACTGTGACTTAGAAATAAAAACTTCAGAGGAACTTAAAAAAAATTTGTACAAGTTTTGTAAATTAGATACCAGAGACATACAGCATCAATATGACGTGACCATAAACACATGCTGATGCATAACATTAACATCTAAGAACAGAAACTGGACATAAAAATGGCTACACTAAAATTCCCAAATTTCCACTGCATTTTGTACCAAATGTGCAGCATAATTTCATTACCTTGGCACTTCAAAAACTGCTGAACATATCTCAGCACTAAAGAACATAGAAGTATGTGCTTTTCAACTGTTGCTAAATATTCATAAACATTTCCACCATAAATTAACAGTAATTTCAAGCTGCAACAAACAGAGCATTAATATGCGGAGCTGCATACAATCAAAAATGCACCACTGATCACTAAATTCATCAAATGTATGATATCAGCAAATGACTAAAATTGCATCACATATGTTAAATCAAGCTCCATACTACTATCAAATGCACTAAAATCATAATATTTATCACTAAAATCACTCATAATCACAGTAACTAAGACGACACACTATCACATACATTGAGCAGAGCCTCATAGTCCAAGCTGTCACCAGCAGCATTGTAGCCTGTGGTTGGCTTGTCATGAACTATCACCTATACAACAAACAGTTACTAGTCATACTGAACAGCTTAATATACAATAATTAAGAATAATAATGAATAGCTCTATTCTGGGTCCCATCAACGAGTCAGCCATTCGTTTTGTGGAGGATTTGGGCCGCAGAATTTCAGCCGTCTCCAGTGAGGCTCGCAAGGGCGTATTTTTGTTTCAGCGGCTGTCGGTCCTGATGCAGTGCTTTAATGCCATTCTTGTTCGTGACAGTTTTTGTACAAGCGACACATCGGACCCCTGGTCATCCAGGTAGTTTTTAACGGTTCATTTAGTTTTTAACCCCCGGGATCTTTACTACCGGGGGTTTTAAAAAATAATAATAATATAATGATAACGAACGCTGGTCTAGATATCGGTCTCAACCTCAACACTGCCAAGTGTGAGCAGTCGGTAACCCAGGTTGTCATATCACCGACCCCATTCTTTTGGGTTTACGTAAAGTCAGAGACTGAACTTCTCGGTGCGCCATTGTTTCCTGGTACAGCTCTGGACTCGGCATGGTCAAAGAGGTGTGATGAGTTGGCCCGAGCAGTGGACAAACTGGCCCTCATCAACGCACAGGATGCTCTCATCCTTCTCAGAGCTTCATTCAGTGCCCCCAGGGTGCAGCATTTGTTACGCTGTTCACCATCGGTTAACAACTCTTCCCTGCAGATTTTTGATAACCTTCTGACGTCTGACTACTGAATTTGTATCACGAATTCTGCTCTGTCAGATACCCAGTGGCCACCAGCTTCTTTACCGATTAAACAGGGCGGCCTGGGAGTGAGAAGGATAACTTTGCTCGCAATTCCAGCTTTTCTAGCGTCAGCGGCAAGCACTCCTTCCCTCCAGGAACAAATCCTATCGTCATGCACCTGCTCGAGCGACTCATTTCTTGACTCTTACCTCACAGATTGGTCTCCATCATTTGGTATGCCTCCAGATCCATTGCCAAGCAAACAATCTTTCTGAGACTGACCAAGCCTACAAGCTGACCGCTCAGTCATCGAAGCATTCATGGTCGAGCCGTCGCAGATGGCATGGTATTTAGCTTCAGGGGTGCCACATAGTGGTGACTGGTTGCTAGCTTTGCCCATCACTAACTGTGGACCGAGGCTAAAAAACGAGACTTTGCGAGTGGCCGACTGAGACTCGACTTGTGCGTTCCTCACAGATGCGGAGATGCCAGTGTGGATCTGACGTAGACGCCCAAAGTTGTCACGCCATGGTCTGTAAGGAAGCTCCTAGTAAAATTGCAAGACACCAGGTGCTTAACGACGTTATCTGGTACTTGCAACCAAGGAGCCATCAGGCTTAAACAGGCAGGACGGCAAGCGTCCAGATGGGCTGATCTAATCCCGTGGCAAGGTGGAAAACCTCTTATATGGGATGTCACAGATGCCAGCACGTTGGCTGCATCATATGCAGATATTGCTGCCACAGGCGCAGGACTGGTGGCTGACCAGGCAGCTGAAAGAAAGGCTGATAAGTATGCTGACTTTACGGCATCTCAAGCCTATTGCGGTGGAAAACCCAGGGCCCCTGAATGCTTCAGCGCTGGAGTTCATCAACAATCTGGGTCAAAGAATTAGTAACATTTCTGGCGACGACAGAGAGACCCAGTTTTTATTCCAGCGTATTTCTGTGACGATCCAACGTTTTAACTTGGTGCTTTTGCACGACTCGTTTTCCATGCATCCACTGGACCAATAGCCATTCCAGCTTTGTTTTTAACTTTTGTTTTTAACTCCCGGGAACCTTTACTACAGGGGGTATAAATAATAATAATAATAATAATACACAATAAAATACTGCAATCAGTCACAGAGAATAGTTTCACGCAAATCTCAGTTCCACGGCACCACAGACTGAGAATTTGTCACTTCTCAGTTAAAAGCTGATAACAATTAATAAATTTGTTAAAATTCACTTTTTGCAGATTCTTAGTAATCAAGAGCTTTTGAAATTCTTTAAAAATTGAATTTAAAAAACTCTCAAAAATTCGAATTCCCACTCTATGCAATGATCATTTCCGGTAAAAGTGCGGTTTTGTGCAGAGTGCATATCTGTACCAGCTTTCACTGCCTAGAGGTTATTAACATTAGCCAGTGTGTTCCGCAGGAGGATGGCCTTATATCATTTGATGACACCTACCTCCAATAGAAACCAGATACACGCTAAAACTGTGATTAAAATAATTAATCATGCAATTAATGCGACTAAAAAATAAGCAGTCGGACAGTTCAACAACAAGAAGCGAAGCTGTCGCTATGGTAGCCGACCATACATGCCTGCACCCGAAGGACAGCAAATGTAAACACAGTTTCTTACTTACTTACATAACTTGTGAATGTAAACCTCTGACTATGAAGGTAAAGGTAAAGGTAAAGGTCGTCAATTTGTATAGCGCATCGTCGCAAACACGCCTCTAATGCGCCTTCGTCACTAACCAGAGCCGCCTGCCGCATGGCCACCGTGTGCAGTCTGCAGACACAGGCTGGCGCAGTGGCCAGCTAGGCAACCCCATTCAGCTGTACTAAGGCCCCCACCTTCCGTAACCCATGCAAATGAGTTACTACTCATTTTACTGTCCCGCGAAGGGTAAAAGGCTGAGTCGACCTAGCTGGCAGGCTTCGCACCGAGATGGTATACCTGCCCGCAGGCATTGCAGTACTAACCGGGCCTGGCGTAGAGTAACTTCGTTTCAGCCGAAACGCCTTACCAACTACGCCACGCCACCAGACTATGCCCCACAATATTGCTAGCAAGCAATTAACAATGCAGGTGTTTGGGTGCAGTTTGGAAGAATGAAAGTTGTAGGGGGGTTCAACTTGGCACCACAGGGTAGTGGTCAAGCAGCTCTATTCACTGCTTCACAATACATCCATTACAGACGACAAGCAACAGACAACAAAAATCACACGACAGACACAAACAGAACACCCTTGTAAAGTTGGCTAAAAACAGAACAATTCTACAGTCACTGACCATTTTAATTTGAAACCCAAAGCCGCTCTGACAGTCACCAAACAGCTGTGAATTATAGATCTCATTGATACGCATTATCTGATTCACCTGCAGCCAAACACAGCAAAATATGGTCAGCTAGCAGAGCTTGGAGTGCACAATCTTTGCCAGACTGCTGCTGCCACCTGTGGAACAAAGACTGACCTAATCAATCAGCAACATACCCTTTCAAAAATTACCTAAATCCACATCGTGATCTAAATCACCACCAACTACCATCATTTAATGAACTAATCCCTTCCCAAACCCGTGCATACATAACTTTTAAAGCAACCCATCAAAAAGATTGACAAACAAATGGAAACAGCTGAAAAACTGTCTTAATCAATATCAGTATTATATGTTATTATTACTAATTTCAATAGCACTTTGTTATTATTATAAATAATAAATATTCTAAATAAATTTTGTGTATTCATCACATCATCGTGCTGCAAAAAGCACTCAATAGTGCAGACAACAATACAGCAGTAAAGTGAAACAGCACGCATATATGTAGCACACAAATATAAAATAATAATGAATTTAACTATAAAAACAGCAAACATTCCAGTTAATCAGAATACTTAAGAAAAAGCTTCAAGGCAGTAAGTATTACAAAATATTCGAGTTAAGTAATCATGCTAAAATCACAATGCAGTTTATTATGCAACTATCCTAACAGGCTATCAATCTGTCTGTCCATCTGTTTGCCTGTGTGCAGAGTATTTAATTTCCTAACTTTTCTTATAATTTCTAGCAAAAATCTTCCTAAGTGTTACTTTGCGAATGTTCCCCAGAGCAAGAGTGTCCGGCATGCCAATTTTCGGCTAAAAAGGTCTGAGATCCGTGTTAGGTTGTGTAGTGCAGTGAACAGCGAGGTAGACGGACGGCTGCATATCACGTCAGCACTGGGCCGACGTCTCATGTTATTGTGACTATAAGACGACAGACAGCGTCTGACAAACAGACGGACGGACCAGGTGGTGTACGGTGGACGTGACCCTGTTATGACCCAGCGCTGTGTGCAGTCGGTGGTCAGCTACCAGCAGCAGAGGACATTGCTTCCTGGTGACATGTCCACATGACAACACTGAGCGACGATCACGACCACGACCTGCTCAGAACACGACACTAACACCCGTAGAAGCATCAGCTCATCAGCTACACCTACAAATTCTTGTGCCACTAGTTGCATCTGCTGGACGAGAAAATATGGGGAGAAGGCCTGATGGTGGAAAATTATACATTTAATTTTCTTTCATGATATCACACAACTCATAAAAAACAAACTTATACACTGAACAGTACCCATGAGAACTGAAATAAAGATACTGCAGAACAGCAGAGTAGATGCAAACAGTTTCTGTCAGTAAAACTTTGAAATCAGACAGAAAACTGCAAAAATATTTTTGAAGGCCGAATAAAAATTTTAGCGACAGGGGTTTTTAAAGATGGATGGTAATCAAAAGCACAAAAAATCCTTTAGACCTTAGTCACTATCAAAATGTTGGGTCAACAACGTAGGTTACAACAAAGCCAAGAATTAAACGGTATTTACACTAAAAACCATTTTGAAGCATCAGTTAACAATCACAATCTGTCACAATCTCAAATGCAGCAAAAGTTTTTGAGTGACAACTTGAACATGCCTTCCACAACGAATATGCCTTTTTCTTCTTCATTGACAGGCTTAATCGACCGATTTTTCAACCCATGCACGTCTCTCATCATTACCCCCATAGGCAACATAACAAAACTAGAAATTTGGGGCAAAGCCCAACGTGAGTCCGCCAGGCGCCCTAAGTCCGATTGGGGGATATTAGGGGGGAGAAGTAAAAAGGCGGGTGGGGAGAATTTCCCCGGCATCAAAGTCACCTGGCCCGAAGTCAAATGCATTGGCATACGCCGAACGCGCTTTGTCGACTTAGGGTAGGTCAACGTGAGCGCTTATAACTTTGTTCGCAGTGGACCGAATTTCACAAATTTTTTTTTGTTC
>Ga0056128_1005086_pt1 | contig 16525 bp, 15 predicted proteins | sample WorMetLIZISLAND2_FD_71113 | JGI IMG/M metagenome (GOLD analysis project Ga0056128, IMG submission 71113) | Marine gutless worms symbiont microbial communities from Max Planck institute for Marine Microbiology, Germany - Olavius geniculatus... ... | reverse complement strand
CGCGTGATACACTGGCCCCGTATCCGTGGTCTCGCAGTGTAAAAACTGGTGTCTGGCTGAGGGCCTTAGGAAACGGAGATCAGCGCCGCCCATGGGCCGTAAGGCTCGGGAAGGACTTTACGTTTTTTACGTACTTCTAAGGTAAAAAAGAAGGGGGAGGGAAGGCAGGGAGATCTGTTGCGAAATAACCTACAGACAACATAATCTGCAGACTCATTTTAAGTAAAATGGCTATTTCATGGATGCTTGCATGACTGATGCTTTATTGTAATTTGTACTCTGTAATGATGCCCCATAAAATATTTGGGCCTAGGGCCCAAAAAGCCTTAATACGGCCCTGATTGCAGATATAAGACATGGTACCGTTTTGACAAAATAAATGTAAACGTGCATGACTTGCATTCTGTAATCACGTACTGTACAGAGAAAAATCACCATGGTAAACTGATGTTTATACTGGTGTGGCTGTAAGTCACTTGTTCTAACAGAAGTGGGGGGGGAGTAATGTAACAGAAGTTTTATGGTGACCATCAAAAGACAAACTGCACAAAATGTGCACAATAAACAACCACTAGTTACGTTTTTCATCTTCACTTCACGTTAATGTTACGTTTTATGTTTTTCTGTATCTATTTTCTATTTTTAGTTGGTATCTGCTACGTTTATGTTTACTTTCTTCACATCAATGCACAAATCTGTCGATAATCAGAAACAAAAAGTAACTGACTACGGGAAATTAAACTAAACAGAATTCAAAGATTGCAAATGCAGTCTATAATTACAAAAAGCAGCACTAACGAAGCCAATTAATTGGCGTTCTTTTGTCAGAATTAAATTAATTACTGAACAATATTTAAAGGCACTGGAATGCTGAAAATCCGACAGCATTTTGTCATTAATGCAAATCTATTTTCAACAATTAAGTGCAAATATCACTTCTTGCAATTTTTTTATCTGTACATTTTTAATCACATGTATGTATTGCACAGTTCATATACAATGTTCATTCTATTACGGGTCATTTGTAAGCATGCAATATTTAATACTGAATATTCAATACTGAACAGAATTTAAAGATACTCGCATGCCAAAAATCTAACAACATTTTGCTACAGGCCTAAAGGCAAATCTAGTTTCAGCAAGTAAATGCAAATAACAAATATTTTTTTAAATTTTTTGGCTCTATACACTTTCAGCATTGTGTACTTCGCATGTTTGACTGATACAAGCAAACGGAATTATACAACTGAAATATACACACAGAAACGATGAAAATTGGTCCTAGTTGTCAGCAATGCATTAAAAATTATTACCACTTTTTCTTAACAGAAACAAAAACAAATATGCAAACAATTACAATATATCGGTCAATTTAAAATTTCTTTCGTTGGCAAGCAGACAAACAACAGACAGTAAATATCCTGGGTTACTACAGAAAGTATAGTTTGTGAATCCCACAACAGACAGACGTGAGATCGCCTATTTACGAAAGCATTGTAATAACCTGTAAAATCTGACTAAAGCTAATTTTCTCGCTCCAAACAAGCAATAATGCTACAAGTTTCTGAGAGTACACTCAATCACAAACTGCTCATTCTAAATTACTGCCGGTACTAATGCAAGCTGCACACTGGACACAAAAATTCACAAGACAAATAATCAGGACTCAAGTGCGGTGAGGATGCCATGCCCCCCACTTTTCTCCACGAGGGTTATGCATCCCCAACTATATTATTAGAAGATTCATGTAAAAAATTGGCTCACTGTTTGGTCTGCCACCTGATGGTATTTTAACCTCCAAATCTACGAGGGTCATACAAAAAAGTTTCCGGCCTCGAAATATTATACAATAATATTTTCCACAATCTCTGTATACATCAGTGAAACGTACATCCTTTACGAACTCTGACGAATCTGTTGTGGATATGACATCAAGTGTAATTTATGATGTCATAGAGCTCTAAATCGAAATGATTTAGAGCACTACCGGCAACGCAAACATCACAGAGTCAGGCTCACTGTTGCATGACAATTTTCCAGTCTGTAGCTCGATTTGTAAAAGTGGCCCCATGGCGTATGACTTTGTGAAAACCCTGACGCTTATGAATTTATAATTTAAATTGCTGAATACGGGATAGCTTAAGTCTGCGTTGATCGCAAATAAAAACATTTCAGTCAGCTATGATGCCGCGTCAATATCTGATGGTATCAGTCGAGTCTTATTAAAAATCTGACAATAATAATGATTTCAGTTCTGTTGACGAAATGCCAACCAAGATTTAACTGGTTACATGTGGGGTTCTGGTGTGCACGGGGGCCCTGGAGTCAGGCAAGCCCCACACATCGTCCCTTAAATCCCGCTCTATATTGCAGTCCAGTCCAAAAGTTAATTACCCAGTCGGCTGTTTCTAACTATGACTTCGTACACCAAGACCACCCTGCATCTAGTAATGATGTGAGCCCCAGTGACTATTATCTGTTTTGAAATCTATAATTTCATCATGGCGGTGTCTGCTATCCACGATGATGTATGACCCAGGGCTGTTTGCATTGACACTGTGAATCACTTCTGATTAATGCCCTGTGACGTCATAAATTACAATAACATCTTATATGCAACAGACTCATCAGAGTTCGTAAAGGATGTACATTTTACTGATGTATAGATTGTGGAAAATATCATTGTGTAAAATGTTGAGGCTGGAAATTTTTGGGATGACCCTCGTATTCTCATTCTCTCCCTGTTTATAACTGTTTGTGATTTTAATTATACTATAGCTTCTAGAGCTGCAAAAAAATTACAAATTTACAATATGTTTCAATGTACTGCAATAATTTTCTTGTATTTTTTGTGCATATTGCAGTTTCAAAAACAAAGCGCCGAACACGCAAACTGAAGCAACATATTGCCTTGGTTTTTCGGACTACACCACTAGAGATAATGCTAGAAGATCATGTCAAATATTACCGTAGACTACACTGTGTCTTTAAAAAAACATCCCCGACATTTTCGACTGTAACTTGAAAACCAATTATCAGATTTTGATAATTTTCAGTACAAATATTCCTGACACAACTTGCCATCAAATGATTATTCAGTTTCCCACCGCACCCAACGTTTGTTTCTGCACTACCTGGGAAAAACACAACCAGCAAAATATCACTTTTTTATCCAATGCCATATAACTGCTTAATTAACATAACGTGAAAAAAACACATTTTTTTCACATTTCTGACACTGTGGCTGACACTTCATTCAGTTGTCCATTTTTCAACTGCCTGCAGTAAAATTGCTTGAATTGTTGGCCCACTATGCAAACAAGGCAAGGAGACGCTTTCTCCATTCATTGACAGCAGTATTGATAATTTTCTGCTCCAGACCAATACAGGCTCTACCAGTCACTTCTGACTTTACAAACATTCCTAAACTTTATCTGGTAGACACACTGCTGCAAGACCTGCTGTTGAGGCCGATAAATTATGATAGATAAAGCTTATTGACGTTTTTCATTCATTTTAACACATATTATGCTTTTCTGCTTTCCCCAGGTAGTGTAAAAGCAGACACTGGGTGAGGTAAAAACTAAAACATTTATTTAATAGCCAGTTGTGTCAGAAATATTTCAGTTAAAAATTATTAAAATTTGCTAACCGTTGTTCAAGTTACAATCGACAATGTTGGGGATGTTTTTTTCAGGTTTTCTCTTTATTTCAACACATATTTCGCTTGATCTGCTTTCCCTAGATAGTGCAGAAGCATACATTGTTTGAGGTGGTAACGGTCATTTGATGGCAAGTTGTGTCAGGAATATTCGTACCAAATATTATCAAAATGTGATAATTGGTTTTTAAGTTACAGTCAAAAATGTCCGGGATGCTTTTTTTGAGACACAGTGTAGATCATAAGCAAATACAGCGAACATCTGTTTAACATTTCAGTGCCAGTGTGCTGGCTGCAGACCGCCATATTATCCCATTGCTTAGAATACATTGCATTGTTTTTTTTTATTTTGCCCAATATATTTAACGCTCTGTCAAACGATAACAACTGTTGAAGAATCAACAACAGAATCGATGCAAAACAACAGATCAAAAACAGACGACAACCAATTAACATCCCTGCTGCAAAAGACAATTACGATGCCAAGCCAAGCAACACCCAGCCATTCCACCGCATTCCCGCAAGTCTCAGCAATAGCATCAATTCTGCATAGTAAATCCAACTACAACACTGTGAACATATAGCAACTGGCCTTTCATTGTTTGCTTCAACACTCAGCAGAACTATGAAATGGGTTGCAGTCATTCCTGGACGGCTGACGCTGCCATAGCCACAGCAGCCAGCTTGGCGGAATTCTTCTCCTTGGCTTGATGTGCGTGAAGTACAGCCACTGCCTCCTCCACCTAAACACCACCGACTCAATAACTTCGTTATCATAATCATAAGCATAATGTTATCAATGTTATAGTGCCCATATCTACAACAGTTGGGCCGATGGTGCATTACAATGTCAGTTGGCAAATGGGTGAGTCTTGAGGGCCTTACGAAAAGCCGGAGCACAATCAACGTGCCTGATGCATGAAGGAATCGGGTTCTAGATCTTTGGATTGTAGAAAGAGAAAAAGCGCTTACCGAACTAGATCCACGTCCTTAATAATTTCAATACTCACCAACCAAAGGTTTGCACTGCACTAGCGTGCTCTAGCGGTTAACACCTTGGGCCTTATCAATGCAGTTGCATTATGCTGGGACAACTCAGAATTTGGATGGGTAACCAAAAGCAATGCACTAGCCCCATTGTCTTGCAGTGTAAGCTGGTGTGTGGCTGAGGTGTTAAGGAAACGGGACAGGTCTCTCTCTCTCAAGTGGTTACTAGTTGGATTCTGTGAACCTTATATAACTAACCACAAAGGTCAACTCACCCTTCCATCCATCTGAGGCAGCTAAATCAAGTATACTGGCCTGCCTGGTTGGGGCAAAGAGAGGGAGGGAGCGTTCACCTGTGTCGGGTGGCAGGTAACACTGTGATACCATGGCAGGTGACACTTTGGGAGTAATTCTGTGATGGGTTTTCCACAAAGAACTTTACCTTTACCAGTGCACAGTGGTAGATTCAGGGGAAGGGGCTGCACCCCCACTGACTGGACACACTTTATAACTAAATGAGAATTATGCACAAAAATGCATTACTTCTGCACAAATCAATAAAAATATATGCGAGGTGGCACTGCCCCCTCCCCAGACCTCACTTTGTACCCTTCCGATCCCCCTTATTCTAAAATTCTGGATCCGCCACTGAGACTGCAGCATAATGGTACAACAGTGCAAGTATTCGTGGGTACAAAGGCTGGCTAGAGCAGTGACCTTGGCACGCAGCGACTCTCCGGACTCCAACATGTGAATAAGCTCCGAGTTGTCAATTTCCAGCAGCATGCCGGTGATCTTGCCGGCCAGGTCACGATGCATCGCCTGGATCAGTGGAAACAGGCGCTCACCGAGCATCTGCTTCTGCTCCTGAATGCTCACTGACGACAGCATGTTTGCTGTCAGCGGCTCCTGTTCCTGTGCAGCACCAATCCAAACCAAACCAAATCAAATCATCAGATATATTTCTGGCTTGGTAGTATAACGATTAAGACATTAGACTTGCAATCATGAGGTCGTAGGTTCAACTCGTGGATGGGCTGCTATCAAGTGGTTACTTCTAAGACAGGGGAATATGATTGCTGGCTGGATAAACCATCTCACTATAAAACCAACAACAATGCCAACTCAGCCTTCCATCCCTCCAGGATAGGTAAATCGGGTTGAGGCAGGGCATGTTCACCTGCGTCGGGTGGGGTGGCAGGTAACACTGTGTGATCCCATATGGCAGATGATGCTCTGAGACAAGTTTTGCATAAAGAGCCATGATATTAAACCATTTTTAACCAAACTGACAGTCACAGACCACATGTCCACAACAGTACAATACAACAAATGTAACATCTGGAATGGATCATAAAACGATAAAGTCCATAACTTCTGAAAAACAAAACTGCAATCAGTAAGATGTAGCATGCAGTCCGAGCTGCTTGCGACGGCTTCTGTCTCTTAAGTTATAAGTCGTGAGTTAAGGGGTGCAAGGTGCACGCAGAGCGACAGAAATAAAATTTAATGAAATTAAATTCAATGAAACAAACACAAATAAAATAAAAGCTGCATGCTACGGGTATGCTGAAACAGAATCTGAGCAAATTCAGACTATTGCCCCTTCGAACCAGTGACTACCATGAAACAATGAAAATTGTCGCAGTAGGATACTACCGGTGGACGGTTGGCGACTGTGGCTGGTGGGACGGGCTGCTGTTGAACAACGGTCTGCTGGTAGACGTGCTGCTGCTGCGGCTGCTGCTGTTGAGCATTGTGCATCGTCATCGCTGCAGCCGGACCGTACTTGTAAACACTGCCACGTGATGCGGCGCCACCACCATGCATCACTGGCAGTGCTGCCGGCATTGCATTCGCCATCATCTGAGGCATGTAGCCTACTCAACAATAACAACCACAACAGCATTCATCACCTTCAATATTCATAATTCAACAGGCTTCTCAAGGTTGTCAAGGTACATGTTCGTTCAAAGTGTCATCAGGCAAAGTGCAACAGGTCATGAATTATCAAAAGTGCCCTTGACTTCAGCCAACTCTAAACTTCGATCGCCATCTCTGGAATGGACCAAGCAATCAACAAGCAGAATACAGCATTATCTATCAACTACGTTTTTTTCACGTTCAGTGAAAACAATTGAGTCAACTTTGTGAGTTTGGTCCTCTAATGAAATAATGGCCCTTACCTTGATATTCAGCAGAATTCTTGCAGTTGTCAAGATATGTGTTCGTGTAAAATTTCATTAAGCTAAGTCCAGCAGTTTATTAGTTATTGCGTTAACAGACAGACAAACAAAAAAGCTTAGTGACAATGCTGAAAACAATACTGTCGTTGCTACTGCAGACAGTAATAAAGATCAATCAATCAATCAATCAATCAATCAATTGAATGAATTTGTATAGCGCATCCTACAGTCCTGAACGGAAGCGCTCAACAACTGAAAAGCACTACGCCTAAAATATAACAATAAAACCTAACAAAAACAGTATGACGATGTCTAAATTCCGTACGCAATATTAAGATAAAGCAGAACCAAACAGCGTACATGTACATTATAAAAGCAAAAATGCACAGTTACTAAAAATCAAATACTCACAAAGCCTATGATATACTACTTCTGCCTCGCAACGAGTTAGCCCTCTGAGTGGCAAGCAGCAGCGCCGGGTGGCACAGAAAGTTGCAATTTTTCGACAGTCACTGCAAATTTCCCACAAATTCTGACAGACAGTAGCAGTTGCAAATTTTTGACAAGTTATACGGGTGCTAAAAATTTCACTTTGCCTTATATTTCCCAAAAATGGGGGTTTTCAGCCCCACATTTTGCACTCTTGGACTAAAATTTTTGCACAAAAAGATTTTCCGACAGCCTGAAATTTAGGGTGGACAATTGCCCCTCTACTCCCCCTCTCCCCACCCGCCACGAAGCCACTGTTGGCAGGGTACCTTGCATGATGCGCTGTGAGTTCATCATCTGCTGCTGTTGACCAGTGATGGGACGTGCTGAGTTGCCAGACTGAGCACGGATAGGCAGCTGGCCGGCTGAACGCGCCTGGCGCATTGACGTGCCTCCCGGGACCGACTGGTAACCTGACAGTCAATAACAACACCATACAATCATACATACAGCTATGTCCTATCTTGGTGCGCAATAATAGTAAAGTATCCAAAAATCCTGTGACCTTGACCTTTGACCTATGAACTTGAAATTCAATATAAAGTTCTTGCGGTTGTCGATGTATAGGTTCAAGCAAAATTTCAGCAAGCTAAGTGCACCGGTTCACTAGTTATCGTGTTGACCCAGAGAAAACTCAGCGATGATGCTAAAAACAATACTGTCGTCGCTATTGCAGAGAGTAAAAATATCGTAGGTGTCAACGGCAGATCAACGTATACTAAACGGTGGATGCAAAGTACCCGAGCCGGCACCAGGCATCATTGGTGGACGAGGCATCTGCTGTGACCAACGGGAAGAAGCTCTCATCTGCTGGGCAGGTGCATAGTAACCGCCGGCCGGGGCGGGTGGCAGCGAGTGCACTGTCGGTACAAAGTACCCCGCACCTCCAGGCTGGAACAACTGACCCACCTGCTGACCCTACAGTGCACCATATCACACAACTTATATCATATTCCACTCGCCAGTTTAATCTACCAACCGCAGAAACGACACACTACCACTTCAGGTTAGAATAACTGACCCACCTGCTGGCGCTACATAACACCACACAGCTAACTCCAGATCATCACATCTCACTCACCACACAGAATTGCTGGTTTAAAATGACACACTCTACTGCTTGCAGGTAGCAACAAATAAACCGGCTGAACCCTGTTTGATATCACAGCTCAAACAGCCATACTTACTACTACTACTATCAACCGATTTTGGTTTAACCAGATAACATTGTTTTTACGAAATTAAAGAGCAAAATAAGCCAGGTAACCCATGAGTTATCTTTTACAAATTGCAGGAGTGAGACATTTCATAAAACCTCCACACAACCGATAACATCACTTAAAGCACACACAAGTGATAGCAACAATCATTAATAATAATAATAATAACCTTTTAACCATTCCGGCAATGATAGAGAGGCTCAGTTTTTTCCAACATATTTCTGTGATAATTCAACGTTTTAATTCAGTGCTTTTGCAAGACTTTTTTCGGTAGATTTGCTCAACCAATAGCCATTCCTGCTTTTTTAAAACTTTTGTTTTAAACCCCTAAAAACCTTGAGTATGAAGGGTGTAAAAAATTAAAATAATACAGTGTTTATAGAGTCCATGGAGTCATAATATCCAGAGGTGATTTATTCTGCAGAAACAGCGCAAACACTCTGATATGTACCTGGATGTGGACATTGCTGTATCTCTGTAGGTACTGACTAGCCAGGTGAGCCTGACGATCCTCCTTGCGCTGTGCCAGTGCCACATACAGCGGCTTGCCTGCAATGATGCGATTGTTCATGTCCGTCACGGCCTTGGTCGCTTCATCTGGACTGCTGAAGCACACGAAGCCAAAGCCCTTCGATCGACCGTTCTCCATCATCACCTGCAGTACACCGATGTTAAATTTACAATCATGCAGTCGCCGGTTTGACTCCCGCTCCGGTCGCTATCAAGTGATTACTACCTGGATGAGCGACTGTCTGCGAACAAAGTAAATGATTTCGGTATATAACCAACACCAAAATCAACTCAGCTATCCATTCCTCTGGGGTAGGTAAATCGAGCACCAGCATGTCTGGCTGCTCATTCACCTGTGTTGGGTAGCAGGTAACACTGTGTGATCCAAATCCCATATAGCAGATGATGCTCCACAGTTCTGAAATGGGTTTACCATAAAGCTATAAACAAACTTTATTTACAGAACTACATATCCAGACTGCTGCAAAACGAATCACTAGCAATGTTTTGTACGATAAATTCATCCATTTCATTTTCAGCTCTGGCCAAATTTTGAAAAATAACATCAGGCTGGCGTGGTATGAAGATTGTTATTGAAAGCATGCTGCAGTATAACGCAGCACTTGCTTCAACACGTAATGCAGTATCAGTGGCGTATTTAGAATTTAAAGAATAGGGGACTACCCACAAGCTGCAGTCTTTTTTTAAACTACATAAATTATGATCTTTCAGCAAGCAAAAGTGTGCAAGATACCGTACCAGTGCTGAGAGAAGTGGGACCATGTTAAATATGCCATTAATAATAACAACAATAATTATACAATTCGTATAAACGCCACCGTGCAGTACCTTGGCACTTGTGATGGTGCCAAATGCAGCAAACTCTTCACGCAGTTTATCATCACCGATGGTGTCATCCAGATTTTTTACGTACAGATTGACGCCGTGATAGCGACTCAGTCGCTCCGACTTTATCTTCTCAAACTTCTCCTTGAGCTCAGCCTGTCTCTCGGCTTTCTTCTGAGCACGGCCGACATACAGCTCATGACCATTGATGTCCTTCCCATTCAGCTCCTCCACGGACTGTACAGTGCAAACACGCATTAACACAACCACGTTTATATGCAAGGGTAACTACCAGAGACTCAATACATGGACACTGTCGTAAGATCTATCTTAAGGTATGTCTTAAAACCATTCATTGCAAGATGAACGTTAAGATGTCCTCCTAAGATCACATTACGGCATACTAGACATCACGGAATATGTCTTAGATAAGCACAAAATCTGTCACAAAAATCCAACATTGGCTTTGTCCCAAGATATGCTGCAAGTGTTCTGTGAATTAGAGCATTGTCTCAAGATGACCAATGTCCGAGACTTTGCGACTGCGAGGTCACAGGTCCGAACACTATCAGCTGGTTACTACTTAGATGGGTGACCGTCTGCGGACAGGTAAACCATCTCGGTATATAACCAACCACCAAGCTCAACTCAGCCTTCTATCCCTCCGAGGTAGGTAAATTGAGTACCAGCCTGTCTGGCTAAGGTTGAGGTGGGATGCGTTCACCTGTGTCGGGTGGCAGGTAACACTGTGTGAACAGTGTGATCCCATATGGCAAGCAACGCTCGGTAGCTTTGAGATGGGTTTCCCATGAAAAGCTATAGGCTACCATTTAAAGACAGTACATGTCTCCGGACAATGGACATGTAAACCGCACAGAGAAGAATGAGAAAAACACAATGATGAGTGACATCACCTCACCTTCACAGCAGCCTCATGTTCTTCAAAGCTCACGAAACCAAAGCCGCGAGAGTTGCCGTTCTCATCTCTCATCACCTGCACAATGTTCACATTACCATACACAATCAATGACAGATGAATGATATAATGTTCCACATGCAATAGCTTTAGCAAAAATAGTGGCTTCATTCATTCACTCATACTAGTATTCTTTTGAACAAGCTCAATATTATTACAATTACATCACCCCTAATAAGCAACAGTACTGCAGAACATTTGCATGCATTCTGACAGTCCGTAGTGTGGAAGTGATCTGTGGTTTACAGAATTAAAAAATGTAACTGAAGAATGACAATAAATACTATGCCCAAATAAATATGTCCGAAAAACAGCCTGTAAGAATGTCACCTATAAAATGTGGAAGTTCGGACTGAACGTTGTTGCTTGTGTTCCATAATCTTACACAAAACACATACAGCTACTGAACTGTTAACCCAGCAGCAATGATCAGGCCACAGCATCCAACCCAGAACCAAAGTGATTTACCAGACAACGTGACTTCAATCGAATCATTCCAGCTTCCGTCAGCGACTCAAAACTCACCTTTTCACAAAATCCTTCTTCTGAAACCTATTTCCTGAACTGCACTCCAACTAATTTCTCCCTAATGGACCTAACAGTAGTTTGTACTACTATGGCCACTCTAGAAATTCTGGATTGACTGACCGACAATATTGAGCTATAGTTAAATCACAGCCAATGGAAGTATAATATTTAGTGTAACTTAAAACACGCTATAATGAACTGTACTTAATGACAGCTACAGACAAGTTGCCAGATTAACTGCTGTTTGACTGACCTTGCAGCTGATTATCTTTCCATACGGATCAAATAGATCCTTCAACTTGTCGTCATCAAGAGCTTCAGCAAAATTTTTCACGTAAACATTGGTGAACTTCTTGGCTCGATCTCCCATCTGGTCCATTCTCTCTCGACGGGACATGAAGCGTCCCACATAACTGCAAGCACACAGCAGAAAGCACAACGTAGTTAACAGCTACTATCCCGCTTTAGTGAGTGAGTGAGTGAGTAGGGTTTAACGTCCCACCCGACACAGTATAGTTCATTTCGGGGATGGCCTTTCCAGGCAGAATGCACACACATAATAACAGAACAGTAAGTTTAACCTTTACAGAAACACAAAACACAAAATACAAAAAAACAAGCTAAACCTAAAATTGCAAGAACTCCATTATATGCATGCATACGTAATTAACATAATGGTAGTTCTAATAATTATGTTAATTACATATGCACACGTATCTCGCTTTAACCACGACACATCAAAAAACTTGTATTGCTATTTTTTATTTACCTTCCAGTGCTTTATGCATTGATTGGAAAACAGCAAAGGCAAATCTCGCCTGCAAATAATTATACTCCGAAAATTCCACAACAATTCACTATAAGGCACAGACTAACCCAGTGTAATTTCCAAAAACTGACTGGTTAAACAAAAATGGAAATACCAGTACTACAGTAGCACGGCTGTTTTTACCTTGAAGTCTAATACAAACTTCATATTTAAACTCAGTGAGAGCTTCAACAACTCGTTGAACAGCCACACACATAAGCACTCGGAGCCAGCACCGTTGTACTTTGTATAATATCGTAAAACAAATTTCATAGAACAATCCAAATTAAGCCAGAGAATTTCTTACACTTTTTTGCTATTAAGCAGCATTCCATTCACTTTTTCAATTGCCATTTTTGCAGTCTCTTCATTTTCAAAGTGGACGAAGCCATACCCTTTGGAGCCATTGCCATCTGTAGCTATCTGAACACAAACACACAGCAATAGGATGATACAAACAACTGTGAGCTTCGGTGCCTTAAGCATGACCAAGACAATATGCCTCAGCCTTTTTGCACTGAATCGACAGACACCTAATTTTGCAAACTACATTATTTTTCAAATGCTCCCGTCTAAGATGCATACATCGTCACTACGCCAGTTGAAAAATTAAAATTACATCACAGAGCTTTCGTTATTACTTCACTAAATTACTGGAAATGTTCAGAATTCTTCTGCTGATACACTGTGGAGAAAATATGCAAAATTTGTCAAATAATATATCTGTGAACTAGACAACTAACAAAAGGCATAATAATCAATGTTGTTCCTTGACATATAAAATATTCTTGAATGTAATTTTCTGCTGAAAGTTCTATTGACAGCTGAAGCTACTATCTTCTCCCATCCCTTCTGTATAAGTTAATCTAATGGTTTAATAACTTAAACTAGCACCAAGGCATGCAGAATACTCTATGATGCACACATGTAATATCACACTGATATTTCAGAACACCAAAAGTGTTACAGAAAACAATATACCAGTAAGCTGAAAATGTTATATACATAAAACATCAAAATAATGAAACAGATTACACACGTTAAGTTTCTCCACATGTACCTTGCATGAAAGAATGTTGCCAAATGCTGAAAATGTATCATACAGTGCTTTGTTGTCAATCGATTTGTCAAGATTTTTAATAAATATATTTCCAACACCAGACTTGCGCAGTGATGGGTCTCGCTGAGACCACATAATTCTTATCGGCTTTCCTTTGATTAAGTCAAAGTTCATAGTATCAAGTGCTCGTTCAGCTACAACAGAAACAGCAATAACAAATACAACCAATACAAGAAATTGCAGGCATTTTATTCAATATTAACTTTCACCATTCCATAAGAGTTTACCTATGCTTAATACACAGTGGCAGTTTTAGGCCTGGGCCACAGCGGCACAGCCCCCAGTTTTGCTTCAGGCCCCCCAGTTTCGTGGCCACCCAGGATTTTTTTCAAAGACAGCACAAATATCGGACTTGTTTGCATTTCAAAATTTTAGAAAACTGCGCAATTTTGCGACTTCGATTGAACGTTCAAAAACCAAAAGTGCTTTAGCTTCAGGGGGGCTTTGCCCCCTAACCAGCGGCTCTGCCCCTGGACCCTGCTGGGGGCTCTGCTCCCAGACCCCTGTTATAGGCTCATGATGCTGCGCTTACCATGGGGCTGTGCCCCCCCCCCCCAGATACTGCGAGCTAGAACTGCCATTGTTAATACGCAATATGTCGTAATTTACTATTACTAATATTGTTAAATTATTATTAATATTATTTTTTAAATATTATTACTAGGAGCCTGTACGAGGAAAACAGATTGAAGAGCAGAAAAGAAGCCCCATATTAAGTCTTTGTTAGACATTTATAGCCGCACGATACGCTAAGCTATCCGCTTCTTTAAGTGTACTCATGTTATAGCTAATACTCGAATAAGACAAAATACATGTACGAATGGCTTTAAATTAGTGACATAGTTTCTCACCGTCGGATGGCTGCTGGAAGTTGACATAAGCATAACCAAGGCTTCGTCGCGTGATCATATCCCGACAAACGCGAATGCTTAGTACCGGACCGGCAGACGAGAACTTCTCGAACAGCATCGCTTCAGTAACATCCGGATGAAGGTCACCGACGTACAGTGACGCCATGGGATATGACGGCCCCTGACTCATACTTGATTATTTCACGCTCTAACACTAGTTGCGACACTTAGACCAACCCACAACAAAGGCACAAAACCAATAACACAACAACAAAAAATGTAAGTCGGCTATAAATGTCAATAACGTATCAACTCATAGTTACACGAACACTTTCAATTTTTTATACAGCAAACGGCTACGCTATTAAAGAACTAAAGCCGATTACTGTAATTGTTTACAACAAAAAACACCGACGCCATTTGTAACCGACTTCCTATGCGCGCGCATCAATGACGTCATGTCCTTTTCCGTGAAAAGACTTTGCATAAAGATAAGTAAGTAAAGCCTGTTGAACAGGTCATGAAGCGTGTGTAGCCTACTGCGTGTTCCGCGCGTGTATTTTGCTTTATACAAGATTTTCAAGTAATTAATAATTATCAGAATTTTGGTTCCAAGTTTTTGCGTTAGTTTGTAGACTAAGACAGTTAATGTTTTAAATTTTAATCCTATGTGTTTGTTGCAACTTGCAAGCATAATAATAAAGACGTCTGGACTCTTAGAGCATGGCCTGGACTAGAGCCACAGCAGGGCCCGGGGAAACATTCTCGCAGGGCACCTGTGGGGAAAATTTTTTTGAATTTTTCTTTTTAAAATGGCGCATTCTGGTGTAGGCCTACTTCATATTTGTGAGCGACGGCGAGTCCCAAAAACGTCGCGGGGCCCGGGGTAACTTACCCAATATCTTCACCTCTTAACGGACCTGAGCATATATTCCAGTAGTTGCAAGTTGTAACAAGGGTTTCTGTCGAATCTGCTCTGCTCCGAGTGCTCTCTTCTCCTTCGCTGCAAAATGTACTTTTACAGAAATCCAATTTATCCCTATAGTAATTATGGTTTCTTTCGTATGTTAGTTGACTGTATACTCTGAAGCAGTGTTTTTCAACCTTTTTGCTCCAGCGGAACCCCACACAAGCGTGAAGATCACTCACGGAACCCCATGCATTGATCCATCAGTCTAGCGACGTACGCGAGGTTGAAACTACAGGGTGTCTACAGATTCATTTCTCTAGCAGGGCAGAGCCCCCATGGGGACGACAAAACAGACAAATATGACCAATTATAATATGAAATTTGACCGCATTAGTAGGCAGCAGTATTGTATTTAACCACACACGACGGGCGAGGTGGTCGTCGACGGCCGCTTAGCCCCCGCCACCAACCCAAAAAATTCTTCACGTGGACGCATTTTTTTCTTTAGCAGAGTGTTCAAAGAATTGAATTAAGTAAATAATCAAACGATTTCATAACTATAATTTTAATCAATACGTGTTTTTCTTCTTTCTCATTTCCAATAAAGCATTAATCCTCAAAATTGAGTAATGTCGTGCATAGGGGGCCTACGTTAGGCCCTATAATATAGGCTTACGTAAATGCAGGTATGGCAAAATTACTAAGAACGAAAATTATTCAACACAGTTACACAGTAGGTCTATGCAAAAATAGACGCGAAGAAGTGCAATTTCGAACAAAGGGTTTGGTGCTAATTTTCTACGACTTTGTCTGACGTAATTTCGCCCGATAGGTTATTTTTACTGGTGCTGTGGAACCCCTGGCAGATGCTCGCGGAACCCAAGGGTTCCACGGAACCCCGGTTAAAAATCACTGCACTGAAGTAAACAGTTCTTCTTTTGTTTCTTTTCTTTCATTAATACCGGAGATAATACAGAGAGGCCGGGAAGATTAGAGCAAATATATTGGGGTAGAGGCTGATTACTGTAATTAGCGATTAATAACTCCGGTGTGTATGTATGGTCCTGACAGGACCGAATATTGATCCGTCAGCTGTACCAACAGCCTGGTAGCTACTATTACGGCTGCCGGATCAATATCCTGTGCCTTCCGCAGTAAACGGAAATGGCACAAGTTTGGCAGTGCCTGAATAGCAAAGGGTGTGGTCTTGCCTGTAATAAGGATCAACAAGATGGCAAGTGTGGCAGTAAATGAAACAAGTAACGAATTATCAACACGAAACATTAATATAAATTAGCAGCATGCAAATGACACGACTCTCTGGAACTGACTCATGCACCTAACAGTATGATGTCATTCAGTACTAGAAGCCATCCACTGGGCACCAGGAACACTGTCAACATCAGTATTGTTGTCCCCCCCCACAATTATGC
>Ga0056128_1005085_pt1 | contig 16525 bp, 13 predicted proteins | sample WorMetLIZISLAND2_FD_71113 | JGI IMG/M metagenome (GOLD analysis project Ga0056128, IMG submission 71113) | Marine gutless worms symbiont microbial communities from Max Planck institute for Marine Microbiology, Germany - Olavius geniculatus... ... | reverse complement strand
TCTGGGCAACAAGCAGCAAACTCAGATATTACCTGCACTGCAGGACCTGTCTCAGCTGCTAGAGTGACTGCAGTGCAGTCCACGTTTCAGCTGTGTCACAGTGGCTCTGCTTAGTGCTCACAATAGAGGCAGCACGGCTGGCTGCTGGGCAGAAAGATAGTGCCGGGGTGGCCAAGGATCTGCTATCCGTCCCCGGGGTAAAAATCCGGGGACAGCCTGTCCGGGGCCTCGGGGCCCCGGGGATCGGGGCCCCGGGGTTGGCTTCCCGAGTTCAATCGTATGTTTACTGCAGCAGCGAGACATCGCCACCGAAAAATGTGATATATTCATCTATTTGTTAATTTATCGAGCACAAAGAGAACATAAAACGAACATAGCAGAAATCTGACATATCCAGATCATCAGAATAATTGCATTAGAGGTCTTATAATTCGACACAAGGAAGTTTTTTTGGACAGAATAATATTCAAATTGGACAATTTTTTTTATCTCCGAAAAAATTTATTGCCTAGTGCGCATGCGTAACTGCGAGTTGAACCGAGATCAAAATTTGATTGGTTGTCAGATGGCAGTTCAGAATTGAATGAAGATCAGCGCTTGAAGCACTTTGGTGCAACGCAATTTACGCCTGAGCTAGGTTCAAATTCAGATTTGACCTGGGTTCAAAGTTGAACGACGTTGGTGCAACGCACCCTTAACCTGTCTGCTGACCTCTCAATTCTGCAGTGCTATGGTTCAAGTTGACAACCAAACGGGCTTTCCTAATTGTCGGCCCACAAACGCGGAACAACCTGATGGACAATTTAATATCTGCTGACTCATTATCCAGCTTCCGTCAGCGACTAAAAACTCACCTGTTTGCGAAGTCCTTTTCTGACTTCACCTGCACTTCATCACCTAAACCCTATCTCTAGTGGACCTAGCAGCAATTTGCATTACTTAGACCACTTTAAAAATCCCGCAGACTGATCGACTGAATGAGTCTGATAGTCATAAACATACAATGTATTCTGTATATACTGACTCGGACCAAGGCAGCGGTCGTTCCAGCAGAAAGCCGATGACTTTGAGCAGGTGATGCGATGCTAACAGACAGATGATGTGGACGCTGGCACTGAATGCCATCTGACCCCGCGTTAACTTCACCGTCTTGCTCAGCAAACATGACAACACTTCCTCTACCTACACGACACATGTTGTCTTTTATTTTTCACCAATTTTTACAACTACACCGTGTCTCAAAAAACAAGCCATATTCATTAATAAAGAGCTCTAAACACTGGCCGATTGTAAAACTTTATGGCAGGCAGATTTGCAAAGCAACATGATGTAAATGACTATAGTTTTGCCAACCTCACTTTAATACTGTCGCTACACCACCGTGTGAAATTGAGAAGTCATAGTTTGGCCATTTACGACAATTTATTCATACTGGGTAACGCATGTGTTGGCTCATCAGCAGCTAACACTGAATTCCATATGGCAGGTGACGCTCCGTAGCTCTTCGATGGGTTTCCTATTAGGAGCTACACAGCACCTTTACCTTGTATCTTGTAAGCAGTCAGCAGACAGAAACCTGAGAATGACACTCGGAGCTACGGTACTTGAGCGTGTGATTGAGAACGACTGAGCTAGCAGCCGAGCTGCTGAGATCCCGCTCCAACAAGCCATCAAACAGACATGTCCAGAACGTCACCAACTGATCCGATCTTAACTTCTTCACTACCATCTACAACATGCACGCAATGCCATCAGCTGTCACAATGTACTGTCCGCTGGAAATCTAACAATAAACATCTTCGAATTTCTTAGCAGAATTATAGCACAAAAAGTAGCGAAAGACAGAAACGTTTGGCGAACATTAAGAGATTGTCATAAACCTGCTGAATGCCTTAAATCGCTGAAAAATAAAAACTATTAAATAACACTGGAAACAAAACAAGCACATGTGTGAATGCACATACACACATAAGTTACACTAATAAATTGTATAAGTTCACCAAATTACATCTTTATCAACTGATTTTTGACGTTTTGGCAATCAATGCTGGCTTCTTTAGAACAAATGTCCACCAGATGTCGCTGCGATGGACAGTAGACCTTCAGGCCCTTCACCCTGTACTGTAGCCTATAAACTACTACTTATTTCCTGTCCCGCTGAGGTAACCCGAGCATGCTGTAGGTTAGCAACTTGCTCAAGGTTGCTTGCAAATCCGAAAGTTACGAATCAATGCTATGATATGGCACCAGTAAGAAGTGCCAAGATGTAAACTCCGACAACAAACAATGAGATATGCAAACCCGTGCAAGTTCTCTGGACAACATCTCTGCTATGTTGCCCGGTGTATCAGCCACACGTGTCTTCAGCTTCGGCAACAAATTCGCAAACTCGTCCTTAGAATCATTGACTTTATCTGCATCATAATAACACAGGCTCAATAAAAACAGCCTTTCTGAAATAAAAACAAAGTTCCTGTGCCATTACTAGTAACACGTAAAAAAACTTCATCTAAGATTGCTTTTATAATGACAGACAGAAAAATAAAAAAATATCACTGTTATTACTATAACTATAACTGTATGTAAATATATTAATATGTTATATTAAGTCATTCCCCAGCTGCAAAAGTCCATAAATAAGGCAGTGCTGATCTCTGTTTCCTTAACCCTAAGCCAGACACCAGCTTACACTGCGAGACCATGCATACAAGGTTAGTGCATCACGGGGTGTGCCTGTTTATGCTCTCAGCTTTCACTTGTACTCAATGCTTACACCCATGGAAAGATAGCCAGACTGAGTTGGCCTATGTACGATTATTATTACTGTTGATTATTCTTGACACAGCACGAAATTCCACTGGCGACAAACCTTCGCCTGCGAGTATGATAAGATAGATTGCCTCGAAGCAATCAACAGCCATGAGCTGAACGGGCTTCTTCTCATCACAGCAGCGAGGCACGACCCATGCTAACAGCTGACTGACCGATTCGGAATGACCCACTTGAGTCTGCAGCAAAACCCATTAACACACAGGTGCCATGCAATACCATGCGTTGGACTGCCTGGCACAGCAGCAGAGTCAGGAAGCATACTGTACTACACAGTCACCACGACAAAGCAAAACTGCTACATAAACAGATAAAAAATATTCACTTGAACATCTGCAGGAAAACCTGATTACATCTTCAATATAAACGTATTTGCACAGGTCTCAGAAACTAAGATATTAATGTGTTGTGAAATTCTAGTCAGTAACTTTCCTTGAACAATGAGCCATTTAATGGTCCAACACGAAAAACTTCAAGCTGCACAAGCTTGTTGTAACTTTCTATTCTTGAGTTACAAGCTATTCATCAGCTGAACTTTGTGTGGTCTTTTGACTTTTAACACAAAACCATTCCAGCCTACTTTTATCTTTACGTAACTTCTATTCACTAGTTAAAAGCTCATATGCAAAAAGACCAAGAAATAGACTGATTAGTATTGAATGCAACATTGAAAGCAAAGTTATTTTACCGTACAGGAAACATACTTACAGCCAAAGCATCAACGCAGCTGAGACATTCGGTTAAAAGAATTGATGTGATAAATAAACTTCGCTCCCTTTCATAGTCCTGCTTTGACTTAATGTACAAGCTCAGTTGCTGCAACAAGAAAAGATAAAAAAATCACACAGCAGTGAAAACAAGCATAGATCAGAAACAGAAAACAAACAAGAAAAGCCCAGCTAACGCAAAGGGAAACGTGCGACAGCTGTGCATGTTTGAAGGCCCACTGCAACAAATCAGCAAATCAACTGACATTGGGTACGATGTATTTGCATACGCCAGATGGCGCCACCATCTCGCATGAATGCTGCCGCTCTTGCAACGTTTGTCGCAGCCCAAAATCGCTGAAAAATCCATAAAAACCCTATTTTTGCGTTCAAGGTCATCCAAGGTCATTGATCTCGGTGGCAATCGAGAGCCAGTGTAAGAGTTTCTATTAGTGATTAATAGTAACCTAGACCCTATCTCGCACCATTATTGAGATACAGCGACTTATTGGCTAAAAATCGCAAATTTTGCCCACCCCTCTCATTTAGCACCCTCGTTTGGGGTGACCCCCTTTGAATTTATAGAAAAGCTTTACGATTCCTGAAACTAAAGTCTTCTGGGGAGCCGATGGTGAAAATGTGGTAATCCTAGCTTAGACCGTTTTTCACTGATCCACCCGTGTGACAGAGAGACGAACGGACGAATGGACAGACGGACAGACAGACAGAATTGCGATGGCTAAGACGCGCTATAGGAGTACCTACTGTTGCGCGTAAAAAACGATGGTCACCAATCTGCACAACATGGATAAAATGTGAGCATTAATTATTAACAGAAATAAGTAAGTCTTTCGCAACAAAGCTTAAAACAGTATATAATTTTGCAGTGCTATAACATGCTGAGACCCACTATATTTTCCTAAATCCTATCGCACGTTCTAAGCATGTTACCCATATTCCATAAAATAAACAGTTTAAAACTTGCATGCCCAACCACAATCAGATCTAATAAGCATGCAATCAGAAACAAATACGACGTGCAAAAAAGTTTAATCATTCATTGCTTTGACGCTATAAGTTCACCTGTGAGAGATCCGACATAAGCTAATCTGAACCAAAATACATAAATCATGGCCAGTAGATCAAACAGTGAAAGCAGCAGAAAGCAATAGTACAATACACAATACTCAACACATAACAAACTTATATAGTGCACAGGCATAAAAGATGTCTAACTGTGCTGTAGCTTCAAAGGCCAAGTCGCACTAAAATACGATATTGACTAAATACATGTAGAATGTAACATTAACGATTATTAGTATTATTACATGCTGATCCAATGAAATAAAAACATCACTTTGAAGTAATTTTCAGAGAAATATGTTGTGCCAGCAAAATGCACCCAAACGTGCTACAATAACTGATGACGTCACTCACAAAACTGACATTCAAATTGAAAACATAGTAAACCCATTGGTTTTACACAGAATAATGTCAAATTTATCATACAAATAATGATGCACAGGTGACATCAGAAATTACAACATCGCTTATTTGTTCACTAATAGAGGTGTGCAGTTAGTACAATTAACAAAGTGCTGGAATAGTCTGGTTTTTAGTGGGTTAACTACTGATGAAAAATATGGCTTTTTGAGGCTATTTGGCCGTGACTTAAGCTGTATTTGACCCAAAAGCAATAAAGCTAGTTAGAAACCCTCCTGCACAACATTGCAGTTCAGATAATGGCCAAAGCCGTGAAAAGGGAAAAGTGAGTACTTTGTACCTTATTTTTAAGGTATTAAAATGTATTATCAAACAGAAGAATAATGAATATTGACAAACTGGCATCTGATAAAGCCAAAGTTAGCACTTTATAATAGTTATGTAAACCAGTGCGACTTGGCCACAAATGAAAAAATTCATAAACAATGTTAAAAAATGTCAATAAAAAAGAGGGTGACTGATCACTAGTCCGAAGGAACACTAGTCTGAAACTGAAAGTCTGAAATTTGATCCACCATAACCAGGGACCATCATAACCAAAAACCGCCAAGACCTCTCAAAGCCAAAAATGCAATCTTTCCCTATTCCTAACCCTATCACTAATCCTAACACTACCGACACTAATGCCCCTTCAGAATTCGAACTAGTGAACTGTCCCCGAGAAGGAGATGGATCAGTCAACCTGGAGCAGAACGTTGAAGGTTGTGACAGTCATGTCTTTGATGAGTAACTCCTTGAGCAGATCACTCAACGCCATCAAAGTCTTCTCCATCAGTAGCAGATTGCGTTCCTCGTCGTCCGGCAAACAACTCAACACACTCGACAATGCAGTCTTCACAAGGTCCTGCATGTCTTCCTCAGACAACGCCGGGTCCAGGTTACTGACGACACCATTGTAAAGTTAAAAAATGTAAAGTCGTGCCAAAGGCAAAAGGCCCACAGAGCGGCACTGATCTCCGTTTCCTTAACCCTCAGCCAGACACCAGTTTACACTGTGGGGTGACCACGAATACGAAACTAGTGCATCACACAGTGTGCCTGTTTATGTCCCAGCTTTTGCTGGTACTCATCGCATCTACCCACAGACAAATGGCCAGGCTAACAACACTGAAAAGTAATGCTTGTCTCAGATGACTGTACACCACCTGAAATACTGATTGCTGGCTACACTCAGCAAAAAAGTAATGTCATCAATATTAATACAACTTCACAAAAAAACAGCATGTGTAATATTTTCACACAGAGGATACACGAGACGTGAACATGCATCAAGTGTGAGGGCCCGGGTCTCATTGGTTACAGTCATCGTACTCTCAGACTTCAAGTAATTCTTCACACAATACAACAGCATGCTTGTAAGATAGAAAGATAGACTACACAGTGACTCAGCTGAATACAAAACAAAATAAAAACCATCCAAAGCACTGCAATGCACAAGTTTTTTGTACTTAAACAATGGTGCCAGTTAAAGAATACAGTATTCTATTTCGAAAGTCAATATTCCAACACCTGCTGTGTCTGTCGAAATAGCGACAGCTGAGCAACTGATGACCTCGGCCGTTAGCTTTAGAGATCACCAGTCGACCAACTAGCTCCTCAGGCCTACCAAGTACACTGTCACTGGTAGCCAGTTGGTAAGTTTTGTAGTTACGTCCACCACTGTCGAACTTATTACCTGTATTGTAAGCTAACTCTTGTGGTGTGCTTTACTGTCACATAAATGTTTGAAAAACGCTAACCCTAACCCGAACCTGAGCCAACCCTAACACCAACTCTAAACCGTAACCCTAACCGTAACTATAAGCGAAAATCATAATTTTAAGATTAAGTGCAAAATCGTACTTCATTACACATGTAATTGTCGCCCCCTGGTGAATGTAAATGTAAAGCATAATGACGTGTCTGTTGACGTGAATTTCAGTCAGAATAGCATTCGTCGAAATAGCGTCTGTCGGAATAGTCTGCCTCCCCCAGATGGTTGAGCATTGAAGGAATACAGCTTACAAATTTTGCTCAAACAACTGCTTAAAGTTCACATATAGAGAACCCGATCTAACTTGACCTCAGCGAAGTAAATGCAAAGTACACAAAAATGAAAAGTAGTCCATTATTCACATCATCTCCAGGTCGAAGTAAAACGTTAAAAAAACAGAAGTAAAGCGCCATAAAGCCTAGAATTAAGAATAAGATGCGCAGAGTATCGCAAATACACACATAATTTATATGCTGGTACTGCACGTTTCATTAAAATTCATGTCGTGTAAATAATTCAAAGACCGACCTTCATATGCTGCAGCAAACCATTTCGTTGTGAAAATGAGAAGTTAGTCTTGAGATGATTAGGATGCATTGCTTGCCCTATCAATTCAACAGCTCGAATCAGATTCTGCTTTACAATTCGATCCTGCATACGGACAAACATGATAAAAAAACTATTGTTAAAAACGTAAACTGAAATAGCAGTTATAATATAACAGAGTCAAAACAATGCACAGGTTGCTAGAAAATACGAGTTAGTATATATGTTCCATGTTCTACGTCTTGTACCACTGAGCAAAAACATTAGCAGTTGACTACAGTGATTCCAAATACTGTAGGCCTGATCAGCTCTCACACATCGGCATTAAAAGTGATATACGAAGGTCATCCCAAAAGTTTCCAGCCTCGACATATTTGACAACAATATTTTCTACAACATCCAAATGAGAAATTCACAAACATATTTGTCAGGGCCTTCACAAAATCAGATGCCTCGGGGCTACACTTTAGTACACTTAGCTACAGACTGGAAAATTGTCATGCAACAGTGAGCCTGATTCTATGCTGTTTGCGTTAGCGCTCCAAATCGTTTCGGTTTAGAGCTATATGACGTCACAAATTACAACGACGTCATATCCACAACCGACTCATTATAGTCCGTAAAGGATGTACGTTTCACTGATGTATAGATTGTGAATAATATTACTGTCTAGTATGTCGAGGCCGGAAACTTATGGGATGACCCTCGTATGCTGCATTCTAGTTCAGTTCAGTAACAGTGTTTGTGCATCACGCGTGTCTTATAACAGAAAAGTTACGACAGCTGCAATGATGCATAATAGCTGCACCGATATATCTCAGTGATATATTTTACAGCTCCAGTGGCAAACTGTTCCACGCTGCTGAACCAGCAGCCGAGAAGCTTCCAGAACTGAAGCCCAAAGTTCTCGTCCTTGCTATGGCCAAGATTACAGTAACCTACACAAGTGACTCACCACTAATTAAAAAGCTTTGCACATCACTGCACCTAAAATTTTGTATCTCATCCTATTCACGCTCAACAATAATCAGTCTCCACACTCTGCAGTCATATGCCAGCTAGAGTCACACTACTTTCAGTCAGCTTATCCCACCAAACCTAAACCCATTCAACAACATGCCCTGATTCTGCCTACACAGACCTCTACACTATACAAATTACTTACTTACATAGTTACTTATTTACTTACTTCAAGCCCTTCAGTAGCGACACTCTTTGCATGGACGGCTTACATCAGTGCTCCGCAGTAACTATGCGGGCACTTTCCATCACCGCCAACGAACAGATGAGTGGTTTAAAATCACACAAACTTTACATAAACCCCAGTGATAAACAAACAGTATACATGTAGACGTTTTGTAAACAAACCTTGACAGATGACAGCTGTGGGACAACAACGTTCAAAACGTTAGCCTCAAGGCGTGAAACGGCGAGTTCCGGTGGTGCATATAATGTTATGTAGCCGTAACACAGCATCAACGTTGCACGACATTTCTCATCCAACTCAGCTGATGAATCCTACACACATCGGTTTACTAGAATAAAGCATAAAAATCATCATCATCATCATCATCACAGTAATTTATAAAGCACCGTTTGCAAACTACGAGTTAAAAGCAATGTTAAGATACTGTGTTTTAAGCTGGTGTTTGAGCTATTCAAAGTTGCTACAGCTCTCAGTTCCCAAAAAACAAATGTTAGTTTTTTTCCCTGTCACTCAGATGCTATCTAGTGGAAAGAAAACAAGAAATCTGAGCTAATGCTCACAAGATGTGTGACAGCCTACAGCAGTTACTGTTCGCACATTGTTTTGGTCTATCTCCATCCATTTCGTTGCAATTCACTCTTGAAGTGTGCGCTAGAGCCGAAAATCATTAAAAAATCACTAAAAACCCTTACGGGGGTTCACGATTTATTTATTTATTTATTAGTTCAGCACTGACATTCAAGAACAGAAGCAAAACACGGTACAAATAAGATTACAATGTCAGGCAAGGACAGAAAGGCTCCATGCGAAGCACTGACAACTATCCTAATCAGTACAATAAGTTAAAAACTTTGACAAATCAGTACGTTTCAAAGCAGCTTTAAACCCAGTAAGGAAAGAAAAATCAGTATCAAAAGGTAAATGGTTCCACACATTAACCACACGCCTACTAAAAAAATAATAACGCACATTATGGGTTGACTGCTCCACAAACAATTTATAACGGTGACCACGAGTGTTGTTTGAGAGTGCAAGACGAAAAAATGTGTGAAAGTCAACATTAATTAGTCTAAAAATGATTTTGTAACACATTACTAAGTTAGCACAAAGTCGCCTGGATTCAAGGGTTTCCAGATTAGTAACAGCCAACCGGTCGCGATAGGCAATATTCTTTAAGCCTGGGAGACGCTTGGTGAATGACCGCTGGACTTGCTCAATGCAGGATATATCATCAATTTTAATACCACTAAAAAGCATGGCACCAGTGCTTGTTATGATAAGCAGCATATCTGTGCCTATTAACAACCATTTACATGCTAGACAAGCCCATACATGCAAGACGAGCCAACAGCAATAAAATAACATTTTTACAAGGATGATCCTCTTTTGCGCCCTCATTCAAGGGGAACCCCCTCATCCAGAGGAAAGAGATTATGTTGGAAAATACTAGACTCTAAACTATCATATGGTGAAAACTGGAAGTCCTTAGGTCATCTGGGCTTGAATCCATACTGGGTCGTGACAAAGCTGGACAGATGGACAGAATTAACATAGCTAATACGTGCTATACCTGTTGTCGCACGTAAAAACAAACAACTGAAAATCTATATATCTACTTAACAATCTATAGCAACTTCAAGCGGCCTCAGACATGCAGACAGAAATGCAACGACTGTTGCAGTCTGTTGTGGCAAAAAAAACATACCTTGAAAAAGTCGAGAAAACCCGAGGACTTTTTTGCATCCTGTTTAGCGACTGCGCTAAGTTTAGCAAGCACCAAGTCCAAGTGACTTCCAGCAGCAAATCCAGCTGCCACTGCACATCCCTGAAACACCATATATGCATTTAACACCAACAGCAACTATAGCAGAACCACTTAGTGTTGCTGATGTTATTTGCCTGTATCGGAAAACAAATGTCTGCAAAAGATTAGACACTACCAACAGATTCATGTAACATTGAAGCACATTGTCTGAGGATTCATTAAAATGACTCTGGTATTTTTCTATGCATTTTGGGCATAACTGAAGTAATCTTCAGCTGTCTCCTCCCCATGGCCACAATGCGGCCTAGGGCAAGATGATATATGGCCAAAGGAGCCTTACAGAAAGCCACATTTATTCCACAAAATCATATTTATTCTAACTTTAGACTTGTACTATGAGCAAAACAAAAAATTACAGTTAACAGTTAATATACAGAATAAATTTCTATCTAGAGAACAGCAAAGCACTATTGTATGTTTACATAAGAAAAAATACACATTATAATTGCAAGAAGCTACCTCGCGCTCTGCAGGACAGACATGTCGAACGTTGTTAAACATCGCATCCAGCAACTTGTTGACCAGCTCCTTCCGTGCTGACTTGCGCATTAATGCACCCAGGCATTTGTACAGGAAATTCTACACAAAATAATATGCTTGTTGTCACATTATTGTGCAAAAACGCGTGTGACACTCTTCTAGGAATGTCATATCAACAGCTACAAAGAATCGACTATCATAGGTGGATAACAGAGTGTTACCTAACAAAAGACACAAGTGAAAATGCCCAACCAAAACTGTAACAAAAATTATAGTAAAAACAAAGTGCAAAATAGGCTACAGATTGGTACAACCTAATGCAAAATTCATTCATCATGTTAGCACAGCAAAGCTATGCAATAAATTAATGACATTAGTTCACAAACATTTCATTTTGGAATTTCAAGCATTGATTTATTTACATTGTGTCCCAAAAAACATCCCCAACATTTTCGATTGTAAGTTGAAAACCAATTACCAGATTTTAATAATTTTTGGTAGGAGTATTTGCGACACAACTTGCCATCAAATGACCATTCAGTTTCCCACCTCACCCAACGTTTGTTCCTGCACTACCTAGGGAAAACACAACCAGCAAAATATCACTTTTTTATCCAATGCAATATGTTTGCTTAATTAACATAACACGTAAAAACATATTTTGTTAACATTTCTGACTCATTGGCTGACAATTCATCCAGTTGTCCATTTCTCAACTGCCTGCAGTAAAACTGCTTGAAATGTTGGCCCACTATGCAAACACAAGCAAGGAAACACTTTCTCCATTTATTGACAGCAGTATCGATAAAGTTCTGCTCCAGAGCAATCCAGGCTGTACCAGTCGCTTCTTGATTTCACAAACATTTCTAATCTTCATCTGGTAGACACACTGCTGCATGACAGTCAAACCTTGTAATAGACCTGCTGTTGGGGCCCACATATTAGGATAAATGGCATTCATTGACGTTTTTTCATTCATTTTAACATGTATTATGCTTGGTCTGCTTTCCCCAGGTAGTGCAAAAGCAGACAATAGGTGAGGTGGAAACTAAAACACTTATTTAATAGCCAGTTGTGACAGAAATATTTCTGCCAAAAATTATTAAAATCTGTTAATCTTTCTTCAAGTTAGGATCGATAATGTCGAGTATGTTTTTTTCAGGTTTTCTGTTTATTTCAACACATATTTCGCTTGTCTGCTTTCCCTAGGTAGTCCAGAAGCATACATTGGGTGAGGTGGGAAACTGAATGATCATTTGACGGCAAATTGTGTCAGAAATATTCGTACCAAAAATTATAAAAATCTGATAATTGGTTTTCAAGTTACAGTCAAAAATGTCGGAAATGTTTTTTGGGACACAGTGTATACAAAAGAACATATACACTGTGTCTCAAAAAAACAGTCAAAATTGTTTTTGTCATAACTTTGTCAAATTTTTACGAACTTTAATAATTTTTGGAATGTTGATGGCTAAAACGACGAAATTATGTAAGAAGCATTCATTTTCCACCTCACCTAATTAATGTCAATGCACTACCATGTAAAACATAGATGCTCCAAATTGTTGCATAATTCTAAGTTTTTGTCTCAAGTAAACGCAGTAACGAGTTAATTAGGCACAAAATACACTAAAATGTAAATTATTTAACAAAATTATAAGTTTGTGTAACAACTCGCTTGAAAATTAGAATTCATGCCAAAGTGTGCTCAGCATACAAAAACACAATGGCTTAGATGCATTGCCAATGACTGATAGCAGAATCAACGATCGACTGATCAAATGCATTCACTCATCGATTAGAGGTACTTTAAGCTCATTAGTGAGCTATTTCTATTGTCTGCTGTTTTCAGCATAAATATTTGATACCTCAAAATTAAATAACCACGTCGCACCCTCTGTCAAATTGATGATGCAAAGGTGAGCCACCTGATAAAATAATTGCCGCGTAATGTAACAATTTGAAGCATCTGTGTTTCACACAGTAGCGCACCGACACAAATTAGGTGAGGTGGAAAATGAGTGCACCGTACATAATAACATCGTCTTGGCCATCTTTGTGCCAATAATTATCAAAGTTGGTGGAAATTTTACAAAGTTATGGCAAAAAAACTTTGGCTGTTTTTTGAGACACGGTGTGTATATTACAACTTTCTAAATTTTTAGCCGCTTACTTTTTCATCGGGAACGTTGGCATAAAGCGGAATGTGTTTAACCAGAGCATCTCCACATTCAGCAAACCAAACTTCATCTCTGATCTGATCTAAGCTCTTTGACAACAGCTGAACACAAACAACATATGTTAAAGTAGGGTAAAATAGAAAAAATGCCAAAAATCCACTTTGAAAGAAAAAATAAAAATTGTTTTTAAACATTGAATAAACATGACATCATCTTTTTGCCCGATGCATTGACTAAATTCATTGCTTCAAGATAAAGTTTTTTGACGTTCGTTAAATTTTTGACAGCATACATAAGTAAGTAAATCTATGCAAAAAAATTCTGCTATTATTTAATAGAAATTGTGATGGCATGTTTTTGACTCACTGTATAAGTTTTAGTTGCAATGGTCTTGCAAAAAAATTACAATCTGACATCTACGCATAATTAACATTTCCAAACTACCTTCAGTATGAGGTCTTCCCAGTTTTTCTGCAACCAATCCTGGCCTGCCTGTTGATGCTCTGTTACGATGCAGCAGAGCATAATAATCATCAGACACAAACAATTACTGAATGAGTAACATTACAGACTAAAATTACAACAGCATCATATACTCTAGCTTACATTTGCTATACATATCTCTGCCAGCTATAACGACAACGTTAACTTCGATAGGCTGGGTAAGTGCCAACCTAAATATAAAGAAAATCACCAAACAACTAAAACAGTGTTGACAAGCAACAGTTGAGAAATAAATTCTTACACAAGATATATTTACATTCCGGCAGAGTGAATATGTCTTCAGCTTGGAGTCATAAGTGCTTGCACAATTCGAGAAAAAGTAGTGAATAAGACACTGAATATACAATGCAGCAAGCCGGTTGACGAGCTGGCTCGCAAGCAGCAATGCAAGTCAATTATCGATGGTCTGACCATGGACATGCAGAAACACAGCCACAAACACAATGTTTGACAATGAGGGTTGCTTACAACTTGCAGTTCGTGAGCCAATAAATAAAGCTGAAATGTTTCACTTAGGCTAGATGTCTTGCTTGCAGGTGATCAACAGTGACAAAGCATGAAAGTCAGAAGAAAGTGGCTTGGTGGCTCAGTGATTAGGGCGTTGGATACGAGACCATAAGGTCTACGGTTCAATGCCCAGCCGATGTGCTACCAAGTAACAGCCTTGGGCAAGTTGTTCACACCTACCTGCCTGTGGAGGTGCAAGTGTCTAGTGGTTGGTGTCGACTCATAACTTTCAGGTTGCGGTTCGATTCTCACTGCCGGCATTTGCAAGCAACCTTGAGCAAGTTGCTAACATACTATGTGCTCAGGCCAACTCAGCCTCCTACCCTCCGTGGGATGGGAAATGAGCAGTAGCTTGCGGGCTACGGGGTGACGACCTAGTATGGCTGATTGGGGCGATATGTCTGCTAGCTGCAAACCGCAGGTCTAATTGTTCATTCACGCAGGTAATAGATGGCCGCATAGTGCGCTGCAGTATCATTAGCTCATGCCAATCAGCTGCCACTTCCAAGATTGTGAAGTGCTTTGAGTCCGTCTCATGTAAGAAGCGCTATAGCAAGTACTGGGCTTTACCTTTACTTTTAAGTCAAACACTAGCAACAACAGCACTATTACAATGTATAATTGTAAATGCTAACAACTGAGAGCTAAGCTGGCAAGTAGGCTGCACATGACACAACCTTCAAGATGCTGACAGAGTTTCGGCACAACTCCATCCCACATCTCAGGCAGTGAGCCATGCAGTATAGGTCCCAGCGACTGCAGAGCATTCAGTATGTGAATGCCTCGACCATGACCAGACAATGGATGTCCTGACACAACCTACAGCCAGAACCAAACAAGTAAGTTAGTAAGTAAGTAAGTAACAGAGTTTAACAAGCACTGATTCAGCAGTTAATCGCAATGCAACACAATCTCAACAGCTGAACAAAAATGTCTCTAGCACTCGTTTAAATGGTTTAACGTTAGTGGTTGGTCCATCTGATAGAACTGGAAGAAAATTCCACAGCCACAACACATCTGTGTCTCTTATTCTCATCTGCCTTCTGCTATTGTTTACTGCTTTTTGGTATAACAATGAAGAGGTGTAAAAATGCTTGCTTCACCACTTCCCTGATATCAAAGACCATCTTCAACACAGAGATGACCTCCTTATCCAGACATCAGTTGAAAAATTATCATTTCAACTTGCTAATGTTACTGTCAAAATTGTTGTGCAAATAACCGCAATACACGGTATTTCATAAAAAGGACCCGTTTTTGTCTTAAAATGTGCACTGCAGCCAAAAATTGCGAAAAATTCACTAAAATCCATATTTTGAAGGTTCAAGGTCCTTCAAGGTCATCAGTGTTGATAAATCGAAAAAGCCCATCACCAGTGACTCAAGTGATATTTTTATGATAAGCAGCATGCCTGTGCCTATCTGCAGCCGTTTTCACACTATAAGAGCCAATAGCAGCAAAATAACTTCTTTTTTAGGGGGTACCTCTCTTTGATGCCCTTGTTCAAGGGGAAACACCTCACGCAGAGACACAAAATTTTGTCATAATAAACCAGAGTCCTTATGGCAGCCTACAGTGAACATTTAGTGATCCTAGCTTGCCTTGTTTTGACACAATACCGCAGTGTGATGGATGGACAAACAGACAGACACCTTGACGATGGCAAAGATGCATGAAGCATTCTGCTGTCATGCAAAATAATATATTAAAAATTCAAACTGAAGCTTACGATGAGTCTGGCAAAAATTTCTGCTGGCTTTGGAACATCAGCTGTGAACAAACAATATTTACAAATATTCTGATAATAGTCAAACAATGTCTGTTAACGTTCATACATTGCATGCATATGTATATTTGGATAAGTATTAAGCAACGATACTAATTTTTATAATTTATCAAAATTTCAGACAGGTGATTTTAGTTAATTTTAATTTATTTCCAAATGCTGACTTGAAGTGTACATACGTTTTCTTCTATTACATCATGATCATCCAAACAGAACAAGCGGAAAGTTATATTAACAGCTTAATTACACAAAATAGGTAAAAAGATTACAATTATTGAAACTATGACACTAACTAATGTGCCTCAGTCACTAACTTGCTACAGAATTTTCTCACTTAAGCCCAGCCTAAATTGACAGCATTACATTACAGCAAAAGCTGTTCTTTATCCAGAAACAAATTACGCAACAGTATGAGTGTAAACAACACGGCCTGAACTGTTACAATATGGGAAAGGCAGATGAGTGTAAAATCAAATTGCCATAGTCAGCATTACACCATGTCTCAAAAAAAACTAAGCAGATTTGTTTTTGTCAGAACTGCGTCAAATTTCCACCGATTTTGATAATTTCTGGCAGATAGATGGCAAACGATCCAAATATATGCGAGGTGCACTCATTTTCCACCTCACCTAATTTGCGTCATCACCTTACCATGTTAAACGCAAATGTTCCAAATTGCTACATAACGCCGAATGTTG
>Ga0056128_1005084_pt1 | contig 16527 bp, 11 predicted proteins | sample WorMetLIZISLAND2_FD_71113 | JGI IMG/M metagenome (GOLD analysis project Ga0056128, IMG submission 71113) | Marine gutless worms symbiont microbial communities from Max Planck institute for Marine Microbiology, Germany - Olavius geniculatus... ... | reverse complement strand
GACTGTCCTGAGGCCTGGCAATTTTGAGGGGTCCGACCAGGAATCGAACCCAGGACCTCTCGCTCTGGTGAAGTTGACCTGAGTCCAACACTCTAACCACTCGGCCACCGAGCTCCACGATTTTCAGCGTCAACAAATAAGACTTGAGTTATTCATCGTCGTGGATAGCGGACACAACCATGACCAGATTTCAAATTTCAAAACAGATAATGGTCACTGAAGGTCAGGTCATTGCTGAATGCAGAGTGGTCTTAGCGTACAAAGTCATAGTCGTAAACAACCAGCTGGGTAACTGTAGATTTTAGACTGGACTGCAGTGCTGATATTAGGGGAGGATGCGTAGGGCTTGCTCCCAGCCCTCCTATTTATCAGACGCCCCTGTAACTACTCACAAATTCTGATTTTCCTTTTATTAACACAACCAATATATCAAATCTTTTTGATATTGTCAAATATTAGCATTTTATTGTATTTTTGCTGGAATGCCCTTATTTGTGGCCATCACAAATTAGACTATAGTATATTCACAGACACAAATGGAAAAATTCATAAATGTATTTGTGAGGGCTTTCGTAAAATCAGATGCCACGTAACCCTACTTTGGTAAATCGAGCTACAGACTGAAAAAGTTTCATGCAATTAACAACCTGATTCACGCGCTGCTTGCGTTAGCGCACCAAATCGTTTCAGCTTAATGCTCTATGACGTCATAAATTACAACGACGTCACTTCCACAATCTGCTTACACGAATACACAAGGAAGATTTCTACTGATATATAGACAATAAAAAGTTTTTGTCCAGTATATTGAAGCTCAGAACTTTTTGAATGCCCCTCGTATTTGCATGAAGTCGTGACTGACTTGAATGCTCTTATTTGTGACTAGTGCAAATATAGGTTGTCGCATATTTACATACGCAAATGAGAAATTCACAAACGTATTTGTTAGGGCTTTCACAAAGTCAGATGCCACGGGGCTCAACTTTGGTAAACCTAGCTAGAAACTAGGAAACTCTCATGCAACAGTGAGCGTAATTCTAAGCTGTTTGCGTTAGCACTCCAAATCGTTTCGGTTTAGAGCTCTGTGACGTCATAAATTACAACGACGTCGTATCCACAACCGACTCGTTAGAGTTCGTAAAGGATGCACGTTTCACTGATGTATAGATTGTGGAAAATATTATTGTCTAACTGTAATATGTCGGAAACTTTTGTGATGACCCTCGTATGTTCAGAATGAAATTTTCTACATAACATATTTCGGATTTTACTATTTGGAAAACTAACAGAATGATGCTGTTTTGTAACTTATTTATGGAACGACCCTCGTATATTGACTTACTGTGAATTGTGCGTCAACACCACAGAAGTGTGCTATCAAACAATTTTTCAGTGTTAGAAATTTTTAGATTTTATATTTCCGGCTATCCCTTTGGCCCGACTTTCTGAATGATTATAACATAATTTTACGTTATCACAGTTTATTTGGTTATTGTGCTGCCGACATTTGTCTGTCCATAGATACTAATTGAACTGCACAGTAGGTCATGATAGGCTGTCACTGAAAGCGACATATGGTTGTACGTAGCCTAAACGCGATGTCGCATATTGCCGTCATCATCATCAGCAGCAGTAGCAGGCGCAGGCCTATAGGCTATACTGCACTGCTGTGTCCACAAGCGCTGACTTCATGGGAGCGATTGCCCCACGACCAAAAGTTTGTGGGGCGACACCGCAAAGACGATTAATTGGGGACGATTTTTGTTTGCAACACTAGAATGAGCCGGTTTACGCAAAAAGACTGCGTTACAACTCCACCTCCACCATTTTGAATTCTTTCTCGAACCTGCTGGGAACATGAGGCCTACATCTCTAGCTTGGTGTGTGGGGACGAGAAAAAGAAAGAAGGCAGAGGAGAAAGGAGAAAGTATGGAAGGGGCGGGGATGAGTGAAAGCGGCGGGGAAGGAAGGTCGCGCCCAGAGTGACGTCTGTACTGTAGGCCTAGCAGTCGACGCTTGTAGCCTATGACTCTGTCGTCATAGCCCCTATACGTATGACCGCAGCAGATGCTCAGCCTATACACAGTGGCGGTTCTAGCCCTCAATATCTGGGGGCACGGCCCCATGGCGAACGCGGTACCGCGAGCCTATAACGAGATCTGGGGCGGAGCCCCCAGCGAGGTCTAGGAGCAGAGCCTCTGGTGGGAGGTCAGGGGGGCTTGAAGCTCTAGCACTTTTGGTTTTTCAGCATTTAATGGAAGCTGCAAATTTGCCCACTTTTTAAAATTTGGTGACGCAAAGAAATGAGATATTTGTGTTATCTTTGCAAAAAAACCATGGGTGGCCACAAAACTGGGGGGCTGGAGCAAAACTGGGGGCCTATGCCCCCCCGGCCCGGGCTTAAAACCACCACTGCCTATACATCAATCTGGTTACACGGCGTTGCGTGATTCTTTTCGACTGGCTGAATGTTTAACAAAACGAAATCGTCGCGGTTATGGACATTCCAGTGTTCATCATCACCGTCGCCGGTAAGCTAACGTCGCAACACCGTCGTCTGGTGTGATTTAGTAATGTCTGAGTACGGTTTTTAGCCGACCGTACTTAAGTAACGGTCGAGCTATTGGCATGGTTGTCGTCCGTCTCTCTGTCTCCGTCTGTCCGTCCGTCTGTAACGGAGGTATTGTGGCTAACCTTTAGGTCGTAGGGGAAAACTTTACACGAATAATTAGCCACGTGTCTTAAACTCGGGTATGCAAAATTTCAGCCATTTAGTGCAAGAGAATGATGTTCTTTATTAAATCAATCAACAGACACACCGCTGTAGACACAATGCAAAACATACTGACATGCTAAAAAAACTAAAAACAGTCTTTGTATAATACACGGTAGCCTACATAAAATTGCACTCATCAATATTGTTTGTTTTAGAGGGAAGTTTGTAGTTATGCGGTCGCGGACGTGTGGAATATGGTGTACTGCGCTCGGGTAGTAAGAGTGGTCGAAGAGGATGAGTAGGTACATGTACTTGATAGAGCGAAACAGTTGTTCATCGGCCTGTTCACAGATTGCAGCAACAGTGGGCAAAGAATCGTTTTATAATAGCCTGATTTGCCAGCTCGTCTCAAGAAAGCCTCTAATCTATTCTTCTCCCTAGCATTAGCAAAGCCCCACCAAACGGGGGAGGCATAGAGCAATTTAGCGAGAGCAGTTGAACGGAAGATTAACTGCAGACAGGCCTGAAGCATACCATGAGCCCGTAGCGTTCGAAGACCATAGAGAGTACGCGCACAGCCTGCCATGACGGTATCAATGTGTCATGGAGAAGTTATGAGATAATGTGACACCCAAAGCTGTTATATGCTGCACCCTGTCGATTCCCTTAACAGCCGGTGAAGGAACATCAATGTGTCGGTTGTACCTCGGTCTAACGAAGGTATTTCGCAGGATTTTTTTTGTAATTAATTTGTGTACTAAATTTTCAAATTGGGAGTTGAATGGCCATATCTCGGAAACGGTGAGAGATACGGCCAAGGTTACTATTAATCACTAATAGAAAGTGCCATACGAGATCAAAATGATAAAAGTGAGATAAAATAAGATAATAATGTCTGACGAAATTTCAAAAAAATCATTGACCTTGGATGACCTTGAAGGTGATAGGGTGTAGGCATTTTGATAGACAAGTGTTGTTAGTATCCTATTGGCTGATTATGCTGCTGCTAGGCTCCAGCGTACAGTTCTACAGTTAACTTCAGCTGCTGTTGCTGATGGTTACCAGTCCGCGTCGCTGTCTGTATGGTGCATTGTGTCGTACGAAATTCAGAATAATACAAATTGCTTGTGAAAGTAATCTCTTATTTTATATACAATAGAATTATTATTATTATAAATTCTAACGGTTTACCCCCTAAACCACCCCCACAAACAAAGGTTACATACTGACAACCAGTACGGTCGGCTATCCTAGCGACAGCTGGGCTTCTTGTTCAGGTATTTTAGAGCCTTACTAAACGCAGTGATAGCGTACTTTTACGATTATATCTAATAGTACCCGAACTACACGTATCAAGTAGATGGCCTGAAAAGTAGCGACTACGACAACATTTTAACAGTCTATGTCTCAATTTCCACTACCGGAACTACATCTATAAACTCTCAGAAAGTAGAAGCATGTTGTTCGCGAACGAAGCTGTGTGCTGTGCTGCAGTATGGCGGGGCTCACTGTCAGTAGCACAGCCAGATGAAGAAGTCCGCTTCTGCTACGAGTGTTCCGGTTTTCAGTGTCTACAAAATCCAGAAGACCCGTCGCTGTTCCCCGGACGCGTGCGTTGTCACCCGGTCATGGATTACTGCACGACGCACATTCGTTACACTCCCTCCAACCACTCGCTCGGTCTGTCACTCTCACTCGTATGTACAGGCTACTGAGCCAAAATAAAATGCCACGGCACAAAAGTCACAATATCTCAGATATGTGGAGATGTTTTTGTACTAAATTCTGTTTATCTGCACAGAACATAACTGTGCAAAAGTATGTTGCTGTATTTACTAGACATGCGCCAAATTGCCGGAAACGCGAACTCCAGGAACGAATTTTTCAACTGTACAAAAGGTTGTTTTTATTATAGAAGTAATCAGATATCTAATACTAACTTGGTTGTAACGTTTAATAATGAAATCGATTTTTTTGTGCAGTTGCAAAATTCGTTCCCAAAACTAAAAGAAGGGACACTGACAAAACTGCATTAAAGTGCAAAATATCTAATGGACCAGTGAACGTACATGTATGGTCGTAGGTGCAAAAGTAGGATGGTCAGAAAGTTTCAGTTTTTTTGACAGACACTGCAAGTTTTGGACAGAGGGGATCATGTGTGCTCAAAATTTCAATTTTGCTTTAATTTTTTTTACATGGGGGTTTCAGTTCCAAATTTTGCATTTTGGGACGAAAGTTTTCCGACAAGAAGAAAATTTTCCTACAATTTTTCGATCAACAGTCCAACATTAATAATGGACAAGCAATTGCGCTCCTTCCTTGACTATCACGACGCCACTCGTATGGGCAAAAAATATAAGGGAATACGTTAAACCTAGCACAAAAGGGGAAACGTTAAAGTGCAAAAAATTAATAAACTACTGCAGTATTGCTATTGCATGCATGCCGTGCGTAATAAAACGATCGTCGGTCGTGTATTCCAGCGGTGAACGCGAGTTTGACGCCACGTGACTACGTCGTGACGTCAGCTACGCGCTCGTGCGCCAAGACGTGGCTCGGCAACACGTGTCGTCGCGACTGGCTCGGTAAACCGTCCATTACGTGCATCACTACTTGCGACCGCGACCTGTGCAACTGCGACTCGCGAAGTCCTCCGCCCGAGATGTTTCGTGATGGACGCGTTCTGCCGCTGGCTCCGGACCGGGCCACGTACAGCGAGCGAGACACGATGTCTTGTCGACACATGGACGGTCTGCCAGGTGACATGGACAATCAGCAGTGATGTAGTGTCATGTAGACGTAGTTCGTCGTCTCGAGCCGGCTCGAAAAAAAAGAAAACGATAAGGTTTTCATCTGAAAACGAAATTATTGTTCTTGGACTTGACTTGGGGTAAAAGCTTCGTTCTCGCTTTCGGTCTATGCATGGGTCTGTGTCTGGAAAAAATGAGGTTAACATTATTGAACAAGAAATATTAGGCCTATTTGATTGTGAAAAAATGTGACCAATCTAATGTACTCCTCGCGCGCATCATTTTTACTCCTCGCGCACTACGTTCCTAACGTAGCGAAGAAGAGTATATAAGATCAGTGTAATATTGAGGACCGACTGACCGACCGACCGACCAACGACCGACCTCTGTTCCTGGAAGAGCCTTCCTGGAAGAACTTCAAACGGCCATATCTCCTTAACGGTGCTAGATAGACGCATGGTCACTATAGACCACCGATAGGAAGTCGACCCACGCGAGTCGAATGGTGGGTGGTCCATAGTAACAATGCGTCTATCTAGCACAGTTATGGAGATATGCCCGTTTGAACTTTTTCCAGGAAGACTATTCCTGGAACAGAGGTCGGTCGTCGGTCGTCGGTCGGTCCTCAATATTACACTGAGCTCATATACTCCTCTTCGCTACGTTAGGAACGTGGCGCGCGAGGAGTAAAAAATACTTGGCGCTTAGTCCTCGGGAAAACGAAATATAATTATTATTATCATTCTGTTAATTTTAGCATGTAAAAACTATTACGAGGTTAATTATTAAACAGAGTATGCTAAGATTCCAACAGAGGGTGACCCAAACCAGACTGAGCTCCAGTGTCACTCTGCCCCACCTTGACCAAGGCTTTAATTAGAGTGCTGAGTTGTTTGGTGACTTACTGTTTAGATGCGATTTACAAACAATGTTTATAGAGTGCAAATAAGTTAGTGAATTTGATCTCTCACAGCGGCGTTCTGTACGGCATAGTGCATGTAGGCCTACGCTTTTGTAATAGGGCTTACTATTAACAACACAAATAAATCCGTCACTCGCTCTAGAAATGCTGAGTCAGTGAGTCATCCATTTTCTTCAAGATTTAAGTCGCGAAAATTGCAGCAATTTCCAGCGAAGAACGAGAAGATATTTTCCTGTTTCAGCATGCAACTATCAATTCGCCTGCAACGTTTCAACGTTAGGTCTATTCTTTATCGCAGTTTCGTCACCACTGCTCATTCCATTCCAATAGCTTTTAGCTTTTGTCTTTAACCCCCGGGATCCATAGTTATACTATCAGAGATGTAAAACTATAAAATTAAGTTTAAAAACAATGATATACAGCAACATAATCTGAGAGTGTTGTGTGCAGGATTCGTAAATGGGAAGCGCTATAAATCAGTTCGTGTCGACGACGACGACTACAACTACTACAACGACTACGAAGTCCAGAGGAAACTACGACATCCTGATGGTGGCGGTGGTAGTGGTAGAGGTAAAGTGGCTTCATGGCGGCCTCGAAGACGTGGCTACGGCCGCCACCAGCGTAACAGTGCTGCCGTCAGCTGTCAACAAACTCCGAGATATTCGCTTCTGACACTTGCCGTGTCCGTACTGCTCTTTTCAACAGTGTCTAAATGATCGAATATTATTAGCAGAAGCTTCTATCCATATACTTGGTTGGCGCAGCTTGCGCCAAGTGAAAAATAAAAGGGAAAGTTCTGTTAAGAGTGCAGATCAAAACTCCTCCTCCCATATTTTTTTCACTGGGCAATGTTAACCCTTAACAAAAGTTCCCCACTACTTTTCACCGGGTAATCTACACGCGGAGGGAAGGGGGATAAAGCATTGAGATTTGAGAAGAGGAGTAGGAAGAAAGGGAAAGGGAAAAGAGGCAGATGGATGGAGAGACACGGGGGAGAAGACAGAAAGAGGAGGACTTGGGCTCGAAAGTGGGGGCTTAAGCCCGAAAGCGGGTGAGACTTGCGTCCGATTTCGATTCCAGATTTGGGGAGATAGAAGCAACTCATCATTAAAACGTATGACTATGAATATGCATTTCATTATATTTTGCCTGGTGGCAGCACCGTTCTTTTTGGGGGTTTGAGAGCTCTGGTCATTTTTATACCGTGTCTCAAAAAGCTTGCTTGTGAAATACCGAAGTCGTAGTTTGGTCGTTTACAAAAACAAATTCATATTGAATAGCGCATGGGTCGGCTGAGAAATGATTTACTGAATACCGACAAACACGAGTGACAACTATTGTCTCTCAAAAAGTCATACGTGTTACATCACATCATTTTTATTACAGCTAGTACTCAAAATGTCTGCTTCCAGCATGAACGCAAGTGCGTAGACGCTGACGCCACTCGCCAACAGCACGTTCAATAACCGCGTGACTCAGAGCGGCGCACTTGCTGTTGATGCGTCATTTCAGTTCATCGACGTCCGAGGTCTTGGATACGATTAATATTAAATATGTAACAGATTTTCAATGATTCTGTGGTTTCGCAATGATGTTCTGAGACGGCGCATGCATTTAATAAAGCTGCATACAAACCGAAATTTTAGTAAAAAATTTCACTGTACAATAAGATCATAACGATTTACAGTCTTTAGATAAACGCGACAACCATGAAAATATACAGCACTAGAAGCATGTTAAGATAACAATATGCGATCTAGGCTATCTTTGCGTTATTTGATGTTTCGTCTCTTGCGCGTTTGTTGCGTACTGTCTTGCGTTTATTACGTTCATTGCGCATACTTGTTTGAGTGCTCTTTTTGCGTCGTACATATGCTGACTTGCGTCAAGAAAAGTAAGCATATAATATAGGCAAGGGCCCTGCGTTAATTACAAGAAATTTGAGCTAATGCTCACGAGACGCGCGAAAGCCTATAGCAGTTCTGGTTCAATAGTTTAGCTGAAAATTGGAATGTTCACGCTAAGTTAATATACAAATACCAAGTTCGCTATCTGGATCGCATGACGATAGTTCCGTGGCGCTACCTTGTGAATGATATAGACTTGTGTCGCAGCCCGAAATCGCCAAAAATGCATAAAACCCCCTATTTTGGCGTTCAAAGTAATTCAAAGTCATTAAATTCGGCGCCAATCGAGAGCCAGTGTACAACTTCCTGTTAGTGATTAATAATAACCTTGGCCCTATCTCGCACCGTTACCGAGATACAGTGACTTATTGGCCAAAAATCGCAAATTTTGCTCACTCCCTCTCATTTAGCGCCCTAGTTCGGGGTCAGGTCAGGTCAGGTCAGGTAGTCGCGTAGTCGTGAGACCGTAGCGTCGCTCTTCCACCGTGACCGCGCTTAATAGCCAGTTTCCATTGATCAGCAGGTGGGCGGTTGTTGTCTCTTCATAGTTGGTCTATCCACCTGCCACGTGAACGACCGGGACGACGTTTCCATGTAGGGTCAGGGAGGCGTCCCTGAGACAATCTGACGCAACTGTAGAGTGCCTTGTGGGCTGGAACTAGTTCGGCTAGTTCGAGGTGACAACTTCGAATTTATGGAAAAAGCTTTGCGGTTGCTGAAACTAGAGTCTTCCAGGCAGCGGACGGTGAAGATTTGGTGATCCTAGCTTGCACTGTTTTTGACTGATCCACCCGTGTGACAGACGGACAGACAGACGAACAGACAGACAGACAGAATTGCGATGGCTAAGACGCGCTTTCGCGCGTAAAAACTAGGCTTTGGTGCGAATTGTCGACCGTGAGTTAACAAACAGATCTCCAAACTCCCTAATTGTCCAGATTTACCAGATATTCAATGATTTTCTCGTTTTTCACTGGTAGACTGATGTTGTTGTGCTTCGGTCAGGGTCAATGCATTTTTAAAATTAACATTCCACAAAGTTTTTCTCGTGTGGTGGACACTTGACGATTTTGTTCCAAATTTTCTGCGCCGAGCCTTCCGGTGGACAAATTTTGAAATTTAATCATATCTCGCAATCAGTCAATCAGAATTGCCTTAGTATCAGAGCTACTTCAAGGTTAGGACAGAGATATGGACAACAGTTCGGCGGCATGTTTTTCTGGTTCGCAGTGTATACATTAGTCGTGTAAGTCGACAAACTAATTAAGATTTTGGCACTTACGCGTTCCGTTAAAAATGATCGCGTCTAAAACACGTTTGCACCCATGGGCTTATGAAATATTTAGTTTCGTTTTTCGCGGTTGTTGCGGACCTAGGTCTATTTGTTGTCGCTCAACCTGTTGTAGGCTACAACGGGTCGGTCCACGCGGCAAATCGTGGAACTAATGGAGTTGACGCCTATACGTGCAATGTACGTCGAGTGGCGCCACCAGTCACAGCTAACGTCGTCTGACTGCGCTGACTGCAGCGACCTCGCAACACGTCACCGAGACACGACCGAAACCTGGCCGACAGAAACGCGTAGACTAGATACAGCTACGGAGCATCACCTGCCATATGGGATCACACAGTGTAGTAGTGATGGCAGCATTAACAACAACAACAATAACAGTAGTAGTAGTAGTAGTAGGCCTGAACGTTAAATGTGTCCCAATAGCTCTTCACGAGAGCCCGTTCTCAGAGCTGCCATACGGAATCACATCACAACTACAGTGGCGAGGCATGTCGACAGGAACGCGTAGAGTAGCGGGTTGACGGCGCTGTTGAGGTAGTAGACGACGAACGTCAGCGGCGGGATAACAAGCTGCCAGTCGTCGATGGATTGCGGCTCGGCGAATGTCTGCCACAACACACGGACATGGTACGGCAGCACGCACACCGCGAACGCGGCCACAACGGCGACCAGCATACGAATGACTCGACGACGCCCGCTCAGCATCGCGGCATTGTCCGTCAACCGAGCGTCGTCGTGCGTCGAAACGGCGAACACGTTCCACGGGGGGCGACGTGCAAATGCAGCCTGATGGCGTGACGTCATCTCGTCCTGTCTGTCGACGATTAAGTCCTCTGCAGGCGGATCGTTTTCTGCGACCACCCCCGTCGTTTCCGCCGCCGCATTCATAGCAACGTCTGAATGACAGAAACGACCAGTCACTCTTCATGGGAAACTTATCTCAGAGCCATAGAGCGTCACCTGCCACTTGGGATCGCACAGGGTTATCTACCACCTGACCTAGGCGCCACGCCTCAACTCCAGCCAGACAGGCCGATACTCGATTTACCTACCACGGAGAGATGGAAGGCTGAGTTGACCTTGGTGACCAAAATGGCTTAGGCCTACCTGTCCACAGACAGTCACTCATCCAAGTAGGCTAATGATTGCTTGGTTGAGCCAACGACTCGCGATCGTGACGGATAAAAATGTGGAACATGCGTGTTTTGCGTAGATCGAGCGGCCTCGTTTCAAAAACGGGGCATTTGTTTATAGGGTCGGGGTTAAGTTTCAAGTTACTGTTATACAGTTTAAACTCGAAACTCAACTCGAAAATCTACATAGCTCTGCTAAAATCCTAGAAACCTAAAAACCTGAAAAATGTTTTCCCCAAAACCCATCAGTCCTGGTGGTGCATACCGGTGGGCTGGAGCTCGATGGAAGATGCTGTATGCCTTTGGCTAGTCCTAGCGCCACTGCCTCCATTGGTGATGCTGGTGTTCGAAGACTTCCAGAGTACCACTGCAATACGAACGTAGACCACGGTCATGACGATCAGCGGTCCGGCGTACCACATCACAAAGTTGATTACGCTGTATAAATGGGCGTTGAAGTTGTGTGCGGTCACTGCGGTGACACAGAACTGGACAGTGCGACCGTCGGCCGTCGGTACTTGGCGCGTGTCGAAAATGACGAGATAGTGTATTCCAGACAGAGCGACGGCTATCCAGACGACGACGACGACCGACACAAGCAGTCGAATGTCGTGCAGACGGCGAGTGTGTATTGGGTAGATGATGGCGACGTAGCGTTCTAGGCTGATGACGATCAGTATAGCAACAGACGCAGTGTAACACGTCGTTTGCACGTAATAGTACAGCTTGCACATCGCCTGTATAGCAGCGCATGTACGTCATACTTCACACAGATTAAAATTATTCTCTCAATGTCAGTATTATATTAATCTTTATTCACCAAAGACACTTTGGTAACAAACATACAGAGACAGATAGGCACACGAACAGACAAGATGCAGAACGGAGACAGACAATGACTAGAAGACTTGTAATATTTAAAACGACTTTGAAGGTCGAATTCAACTGTTTGTAACATCATCGCTCGACTTCGGTGTACACAGAAATTTGCATGGTAACCATGTCTTCGTCTTGCACTGTTAGCAAAAGCATCACTTGTGTATGCATTACGAGATTACGGCATCCCGTCAATGACCTTAATTAACATTGCAATTTGCAGTGCTCTATTTCTCATGCCTCACGACAGACTTGATTTCGTTGCGATTAGTTTTTAAGCGACAAACGTGGTTCTGCATGGGTACTAACTTTTAAATGAAAAAAATTTGCAAACGCAACTCAAAGTACAACCGAATTCAAAGCAGCCAGAGTGGCGACTCGAGAACGAAACGGAAAAGTCTTGTTTAAAGTGGCAACTGAAATTGTTTTTGCAAACATGGCTGCGCTTTTGAATCACATCACACGGAGAGGTAGAAAAAGAAACCGTCAAGTTTATGTCGTAACTAAATCACACATTGACTTCCTCTTTACGCTCAACGATATAAATTTGCCAAATGTGATCACTGATCAATAAAGATCATATCAAACGACAAACGCGTCGCTACGCTATTTTGACCAAAAATACTTTAATTTTCTTTACGACGAGCGTTTAATGGCCAATTTACATCTGCGACGCCGACGAGACTCAAATCAACTAAAATTAACTCAACTGTTGACTTGATTTGTATTAAGTCTCGTCGGCGTCGTAGGTGTGAAAAGGCCATAAAACATTCGTTTTAACGAAGTCTTTAATGCTGTTTATTGCAAAATGTGACGCTAAGTTTTGCAGCGAAAGTGAAAAAAATGGCCAATAGGCCTACTTAATTAAGTTACTGAATTACGAAGCTTGTTGCCTCGCTTTTTATGGACCACCCGGTACATGGCTTATATTTTCATGCTTAACACGCATGCCTGCTTTTCCCTCGTGTACGAATCACCAGAGTAGTGACAGTCATGACTGCCCACAGCAGAGTTTGGTCCGTATGGAATTTCTGGCATTTTACCGATGCCGTATCGTCTGTCCTGACAATATCCTTTAATTAGAAGCAAACAAACAACTGCACAATTTTTGTTAAAAAAATTGTTACTACACAATTTACACAGCGTGTTGTGCGAAATAAAACAAAAAATAGAAGAAAAAAAACTTCATGCATTCATAAACGTCTGGCACCCTTCGGACTGATTTCACGGATATCTGGACTTGCTTTATAGCTTTTTCTAATTTCGGTTATTGACAGAGACAGGTGGTCGGACAGATGGACAAGACAAGAGTCATGATGCAGCCCATTAGGACGGCCGCTCCTAACGTCTGTGGACAGTCAGTAATTATCAGCCATCTGGAAAAGCTGACTTACTCTTCCGAGAATCCAGAACGGTGACAAATAGGTGGACATGTTGGGTAGAACGCAGAATATTCCGACGCACAGATCCGATACAGCCAGGTTTGCCAGGAAGAAGTTGGTGACCGTACGCATGCGATAATGTGCCGCAATCACGAGCAACACCAGCGAATTTCCTGGACAATTGTGCAACAAGTACAAAAATATGTAGCAAAAAATCAACTGCCTAGATAAAGTTTTTTATGTAGTATATGTGGTAAAATGTCAATATTAATATAGGCGAACACCTCACTGCAAAATGACGGGAGGGTGGACAACATGTCGTCTTTTCTGGTTTATCCGCTGATAAAAAGTTAGATGTTCGTAGGCCTATAATATGCACAGAATTATGCGTCATCGGGATTCTGGGGTCGACTTGCTTACAACCCACCGATAGCAAGACGAATAAATTTGCTCTGTCTTGAAAACAGCAAAATTAGTAAATCGGTCATGTTTTATCAGAACATAATAATTATACTTACCGCAAAACGTGGTAACCACGATAAACCATATACAGACAACAGTAAAAGCCAGTTGCAAACTGGAACTTCATGGCCCATAACTTTTACGAATGGTAAATCATATTAAGGAGATTTTTTCTCACTTACTACGTTTGTTAGATTAAATTTTAATCCAAATCAACCTATCGAATGCTGCCACGAGCAATAGGCCTAACGAGCCTGCAACAGTTTGCCGGCTGCACTGCGGGTCCTAGGCCTATAGAGGACTACGAACAGTAACAGCACAACTAAAGACACATTTGTTTGATTGTTTGAGACTGCGACGCCTAGTGACTTTTTTCTTTTAGGCGCCGGGTATACATTTATTTTATTATTTATTATTATTATTTAATGTTGCCAGGTAGCAAGGCACAGTCTAGTTTACTCAAAATACGTCATATCATACAAAAAAAACAAAATACGCAAAAATTTTTCGTTTACTACGCTTGCAGGATCTAGTTCTAGCCCATGTATAAATTTTAAATGCGTTATTGTTCTACGAAACATTATCTGCAAAGCTGAAGCCAAAAACGCGCCAAACTCATTTTGGTCTTAAAACTTGACACATTAAGCTTAACTGTTTAAGTGCTGGCTATTATTGTACTTCGTGCGTTATTGCTGATGGAAAGATTGCTTGAACATTTTATTGGCTTAAGTCACAGCTGCTAGCGTAAAAATAGTTCCTATGGGAATGGTACTGTCGAACAATCAGCTATAGCGCATATTCTTGTGCGAACTCTGAGAGCGACATCTCCCATGTCACAATGTTAAAGTATCAGCAGCAGCAGCATTGGATCACAGGATGCTGAGACGACAGTGGACAGTGATGCGCGATACAGCGTCGCTGCAGTCGACGAAACCTACTGGCCAGTACTGTATTACAGTCAGTCCCGAGCGGCCGTCGCATTTTGACAACTCATCTTCTTCTGTAGCTACATCAACACAGTGGCTGTAACATTCACCGAGACACAGGACTTGCTGCTGACACTTTTTTCTAGCGACTTATTCTGTGTAGGCCTAAACACTGTAGCTGACTTGGCAAATTTCGCACATCGCTACGCACACGTCGGTGAAAGAATCGTGCATTTGCGACTTCAAGGCAAGTCACGTCAACAGTCGTCCATAAATGGCGTGCAGCAGCGCTGCATGGATTAACGAGGTAGACCCCCAAGCCGCCGAATTTAGCCGGCAAACCGAGTTTTACTGCAGTATCCGTAAAACTGCTGAAAACTTTTACCTCTAGCCAAAAAACGCTAGAAAAACGACGTTTTAGCCGCCTTAATTACGCGCGCGCGTCTTAGCCATCGCAATTCTGTCCGTCTGTCTGTCTGTCAGTCCGTCGGTCTGTCCGTCACACGAGTGAATCAGTCAATAACGGTGCAAGCTAAGATCACCAAATCCCTACCGTCGACTGCCTGGAAGACTTTAGTTTTAAGAACCGTAAAGCTTTCTCATAAATTCGAAGGGGGTCACCCCGAACGATGGCGCTAAATGACAGGGGGTGGGTAAAATTTGCGACTTTTGGCTAATAAGTCGCTGTATCTCAGTAGCGGTGCGAGATATGGCCTAGGTTACTATTAATCACTAATAGAAAGTCATACACTGGCTCTCGATTGGGGCCGAATTTAATGGTCTTGAATGACCTTGAACGTTAAAATAGGGGGTTTTATAGATTTTTTGAGCGATTTCGAGCTGTGACACAAGTCTATATCATTCACAAGGTGGCGCCACGGAACCATCGTCATGCGATCCAAACAGAGAGTTTGGTATTTGTATATTAACTTAACGTGAACACCCCGATTTTTAGCTAAACTACTAAACCGGAACTGCTATAGGCTTTCGCGTGTCTTGTGAGCATTATCTCAAATTTCTTGTTTTCGAATAATAGCCGTTTACCAGGTCCCTTTGGTGCGTCTACTGAAGTAACAGTTATTTTATTTTTTGCGACAGTATATTTCATAAATACAACAAAAGTATGTTGGTTAAAGATTTAGTTTTAGCAATAGATTTGGTGACTGCTGCCATTTTCATGTCCAATTTTTACGCGCGAAAGCAGCTACTGCTTTCAGCGCGTCTTAGCCATCGCAATTCTCTCTGTCCGTCTGTACGTTTGTCCATCCGTCACAAAGGTGGATCAGTCAAAAACGGTGCAAGCTAAGATCACCAAATCTTCACCTTCGGCTGCCTGGAAGACTCTAGTTTCAGGAACCGTAAAGCTTTTCCATAAATTCGAAGAGGTCACCCCGAACGAGGGCGCTAAATGACAGGAAATGGGCAAAATTTGCGATTTTTTGACCAATAAGTCGCTGTATCTCAGTAACGGTGCGAGATAGAGCCTAGGTTACTATTAATCACTAATAGGAAATCGTACACTGGCTCTCGATTGGCGCCGAATTCGATGACTTTGGATGGGCTTGAACGCCAAAATAGGGGGTTTTATGGATTTTTTTTGGCGATTCCGGGTTGCGACACAAGTCTATATCATTCACAACGTGGCACCACGGAACTATCGTTATGCGATCCAGATAATTTGGTATTTGTATATTAACTTAGCGTGAACATTCCAATTTTTAGCTAAACTACTGAACCGGAACTGCTATAGGCTTTCACACACATCTTTATTCACCGTAATACGGTAGACAAGAAATGAACAGCAAAGGAATAATAAAACTTAACTAAAACTTAACTAAAACTTAACTAAGACTGAAAGATGCTATATAATGTCCATCAGTACTCAAAATGCAGCAAGACCGCACAGATAACATAAGAAGTTATTACTTTGACTGAACCGAGACAAAAAAAAATTTTTACGTCTAGAAATTGCATCAGCTACAGGCAAACAATTGAACATATTCATACATTCAGCAATAACATCATTAGACCTAGTTTGAAATATTTTGCTGAAACAACTTTTAATTACATACTGCAAAGACTTAGTCACTGTTTTATTAACAGGACAAGCTTCAGAGCCATAATATAACGCCGGCAGACATTTCGCTTTAAACAGC
>Ga0056128_1005083_pt1 | contig 16527 bp, 8 predicted proteins | sample WorMetLIZISLAND2_FD_71113 | JGI IMG/M metagenome (GOLD analysis project Ga0056128, IMG submission 71113) | Marine gutless worms symbiont microbial communities from Max Planck institute for Marine Microbiology, Germany - Olavius geniculatus... ... | reverse complement strand
ATCTTCACCATCTGCTGCCTGAAGACTCTAGTTTCAGGATCCGTAAAGCTTTCCATAAATTCAAAAGGAATCACCCCAGCAGGGGCGCTAAATGGAAGGGGGTAGGAAAAATTTGCGATTTTCAGCTAATAAGTCCCCATATCTCAGAAATGGTGCGAGATAGGGCCTAGATTACTATTAATCACTAATAGAAAGTCGTACACTGATTCTCGATTGACATCGGATAACCTTTAGATACCCTTGAACGCCAAAATAAGGGTTTTTATGGTTTTTTGGCCATTTCGGGCTGCGAGACGCATTTCAAGAGCGAATTGAGCCGAAATCAATTGCTGCAAGCTGCATATGAAATTTTCAGCATTGAACGTAGATTTCGAAGGTCCAAGTTTCGATTTTTTTAGGTTCAACGAAACCTGGGCAGAAAGCGGTACCCTGGTAAAAGTCGTTATTTTACCGTTGTTGGCCATTTTTTCGTGAAAACGGTTGCAGATCATCATGGGCATGCTGTTTATCACAGCAAGCATTAGCTTTTTAGTCGTATTAACCTCCATGACTTTGAAAAACTATGAATTTTCAAAATAAAGGGTTTTATTGATTTTTTTGCGATTTTCGGCTGCAGCGCACACTTCAAGAATGAATTGCGGCGAAATGGCTGGAGGTAGACTGACAGTTTGCGAACAGGAACTGCTATAGGCTTTCGCGCGTTTTGTGAGCTTTAGTTACCTCCGCCAAGGAGGTTATGTTTTTGACAGAGTTTGTTTGTCTGTCTGTGTGTTAGCAAGATAACTCAGAAAGTTATAGAAGGATCTTTCTAAAATTTTCAGAGAATGTCGGGAATGGCAAAAACTACAAGTGATTCAATTTTGGGGGTGATCCGGAAGGAATCCTGGATTCTGGATCACTTCGAAATTTTCGTTAACATTGCTTTAAATGGGACTACGATGTTGTGTCGAATCAATATGCTTGGCGGAGGTCTGCGCTCGCCGAGTGCTTTTCTAGTTCAATTTTTTTTAGTTTTTTGCGCCCTTTTGTTTTCGAGCTAAAAGCTTTATCGGTACAGACAGACAGACGGACGATCAAGACTCAAAACGTGTAGCCTACTGCGGCCTGTTCGGACGGCCGCATAATGAAAGTAAATTTATACAGTTTGACGTTGTCTGGTGTCGACTGTATGACAGTCTTTCTGCAGAGTTTGTCAGCAGCAACAACAAGTAGTGATTATTTACAATATCGGTAATAATAACCACGTTAAACATGACGTCATTGTGATCCATTGTATCCCTCCAAATACATGATTGCCCAGCAAAATATGCTGACATATTATGCGGCCGTCCGTCTACTCAATAGATGCACAACTTAACCATAACCTTAAATTTTGATTTCTGGAACTAGCAATTGGCAAACCGGTTACTTTTGCATTAGAAAACGTTCACATCACTTTTGGTTTTTCTGTGTTCCTTTCTTTTCGAGTTAGGCCTAAAAGCACGCTAACGGAAAAGACGGACGGACAACCCGTAATGCTTCCTGTTAGGATATTCGCACAATAAGCGTTATAAACCCTAAATTAAAATTTTACATTTTGCTTTTGTTTACCCAGAATTACCAATCTTTGTTAGTGGGAGTGAGGATTGAATTGGATACAAACTCGTTGCAGTGCAGTTAGACTGTTGAGAGCCGATCCATCGTCCATTAGTGCAGGTGAGAACAAACACTTGATCAGCATTGGGACACCGGACGATTGCCGTATCTCCAAGCCGAGTCACTGATACGTCCTTGTCAACCGGCAGCAGGTCAGCACAACCAAACACTGCAGCCACCGACAGAACGGCTACCACTGCATTTATTCGTTCGTTCATTAAGTTAAAATAAAAACAGACAAACCGCGAGTTGACCAAAAGTGTCAACAAAGACAGTCATCATATACACAGCGTGTGCAATAAACTTTTTGTCTTAGTGGACTGATGTACGATCAGGAACTTGGTAGTTGCGGCTTCGTAAACGTGCGACATTACCGACATGGAATATAAGTCACTGCATATCATAACTGTTTCAATATTATTCTTGGACTATATTTGTATACAAAGTAGCCTACATTGCGCCGCGAATTTGCTGGGCAGTGCTATAATCAGCGCGTGATGCGTTACGACTGACGTTGATAATGTATGAGCAGATGGCCAACAGTGTGCTCCTTCGTGAGTCCGATGTCGAACGCTCCTCGAACGTGTTCGAGATGTATGCGCAGCTGACTGGCGTGTGATGAGTAGATGAGGCGTCCGTCTGACACTGCGGGCTGTGCACTGAGTCCCAGACAGGCCGGCACTTCCAGGGTGATGTTAGCATCGACGACGACGACCGTCCAGCCTGCCGCTGAGCCGTGGCAGCCGTCATCATTGACAGACGCAGCTGGGAGGAACGCGAACAGCGTCAAGTTGACTCGCTGACCTGCAGCACGCCGCGGATGGTGCGCTAGCTGAAGTATAGTTAACGTTAAATTTAACATTTGTTCCGTTAGTTATTAGCCATATATTAGCTAATTCCGCTACAAGTGTATCATTTTTACACATCTCCAATACAGAAAACCCAGTTACCAGAACGGCAAAGTTAAATATCACGTTTCGCCAAAATACGCATTTCGCGACCCAAAAATTGGGAAAAAAATCCACTGCCTTCTCCTCAGACATCTCCCCAGGCATCCCGGTCCAAATGTCTCATTCCCATATTTTTGGCAATTCCATTCTTGTGCTCTCGGTGCTCGATTTGCTTTCACCTCCCTTTCAAAAAAATAAATTCAAATTGTGGATGCTCCGCTGTCCCCAGAACCTAATGAGTACGGCGCTGACCTGTAGGTGCGTCAATAAGCCATGGACACGCGGCTGTACCAACTCCAGTCTCAGCAGCCGTCAAACTTGACAAGTAACCAGTCGACTGAGTTAGTGGAACGCCGTCGTACAACGAACATGTCTGAGCGGTACCCGTCTTCACTACAAACCAGAAATAATAGGCCTACAACTAATTCAAACGAATGCAACGTGCTTTTCAAAAATTATGTAATTTTCAGTTGTTATACCACATAAACGGCTAAAACTGTTGCTACGAGGTGGGTTTTCAGAGCCGTTGAATTACCGAAAACCAGCATTTCAAATCAAATCAAATCAAATAATTTATTTAGACAAGCAAATACAAAAAAGTAGATATGGCCAAAATGGAAATCGAAATCACTGATTTGTCCAAAAACAACAATATACTTTTAATTTTGTTCTTCCAATTTTTCACCAAATGTAATTTTAGCAACTAACTGCTTATTGAACGGCAGTATATAAATCATTTGTTTAACGGCGACAATTTTTTATTCGTGTTTTTGCAATCTTTTGTGTAGATGTACGCCGGAGACAGAGTCTAGATAACCTTTTTATCAAGCTACGGATGCTACTCTTGCTGCGTGGAAGGAAAAGATTTATGTTTGAGGCATTTCAATCGTATACGGTCGTGGTGCCGCAACGCTGCTCGGTGCAAGATGGCAGCGATTGATCGTTCTAAGCGATGTTCGTTTAAAGACAGTTCTCGGACGCTGCACGTTTCTGGTTGATCAGACGGCACCAAAGACCACACGAACCCCAAACATGATCCCTTTCCGAGCAAAATCCCCCCGGAACAAAATTCCACGTGGAAATGCGCCGATTTGCCGTATGACAAAATTTGACCCAACGTTTCTACTTTTAAGTTTTACTTTTCTGTGCTTTGTTTCTTTTCACTCGCTGTTTTGTATTTTGTACAAAGTTTTAATTAATCATTAATGAAATAAAGTTATGGCGGAAAATACGAAAAAATGTCTTACATGCTTTCGGTCCCCTTAGCACCATAAAGCAATCTTCCTTATGTCGCCTCAACCCTTCCCCTTCTTTTCCCATTTTAGCAAACATTTTAGCAAACGTATATGTGCTCATTTTTAGCTTTAAAAAGCATCTCACGTCATCACTTTCACTCGTTTCTGTGCAAAGCAAAGACTATGTTTTATTGATTTGTGACGTAAAAAAGCCCAATTTTCTGGGGACGGAGTTTGTTTTAAAATAAACCTAAACTATGGGATTTTGTCTCGATATTCTGCTTGGCAGAAATTACATCCGGGGAATATTTTGTTGAAGGTAAACTTTGCGCGTTTCCTGACCACACACAGTGGACTGGCTCTGCCACCCACGTCGCTCTGGCGGCCACCCGTATAGCGTAGAATAACGCTCGATTGAACGTCGCAATCGTAAATTTGCACGCTCGGTCACGCATCCTTCGGACTTCGCTTGCATCGCTATCAATTATTGCCCGTTAATATGTTGTTTTCTTACTGGATCGCTGGCACATATTATTGTCGGTACGAGAAGCAACAGTTACCCTTATCGGCTGTGATAAAACTACAGTTTATTTATCGATTTATCTGGATATCTACTCTATGTAAACGGATGTCTTTCAAAGGCCATTCCACAACATTTTCATTCATGTTGTCAACGACTACTTTGGTCTCGGGAATTTTATTGTTGTACTAAATTAAAAATAGAGGTCACAACAGTACTCAGAATAATAATGACGATGATAATGATCTCCAGTTTTGAGCCCAAACTGCCTACGCTTATGCTTTCCAATACATCATCGGAGAATCATGACGATCGACGAAGAAGCAAAGATACCAGAAAAAAATACGGCGCGGGTATTACGGGAAATACGCGCGGCGATAACGAATAGAGCTTAATAGAGGCAATCCAGAACAGAAGAAGTATAGCGACTGGTCATAACCTGTAACGCACGAGTAGCTGGCTTCAAGATAGGGCATAAGCTCCCTGGGACACGGGTAGACGGAGTGTAAGGCAGCGTCCGGGATACCGAGTCGACACTGACTGCGACCGGAACACTGACTGGCGACGTAAGACGTTACGTCGGCCGCACAGCCGACGCTGCCGTGATCCTCTCGCATACATCGCCCAAACTTCATCCGACCGTAGCGAGCTGAAGTGACCATGATCACTTGGTTACTGGTAGCACAGCTCGCCTCAAACGTCTCCCACTGGCAGTAGTCCACCGCTTCTGCATGTGCAGTATTATACAGTACACCGCAGCACATCTTTGTGATCTCGTTTCTGTAAATCTTTAGCAATGCATTGTAATCTTTCAGCATACAAGCTTTTCAGTGCTAGTCCTCTATTGTATCGTGTCGTATACTGCATCGTACGCAATGTTAATTTAATACTACAAGTTGATAATTCATTCATTTATTCACTCATTCGCTCGCTCGTTCATTCGTTTAAACACAGGCAAAATGGCCAACAAACGCTGAGTATACAGTAATACGCAGTGAAACGCAAAAAAGTAAACTGAACAGGTATTTCGTCTCACGTCACCTAATCAGTGCTGTCACTTTAAATTGTAAAACAGAACATTTTTGTATCTGTACTTCGCTTCTTTAATTCGTTTATTTCAACAATTCAGGCATGTTTCAATAAGATGTTTATAACTTGTGTTGAAAACAAAAAGGGTACAAAAAGGGTACCTTTTTACAAAGTATCGTGTAGTTCTGCTACGGTCTGCCGATTGACTCGTATCACTTCCGATTATACAGTCATATCTTTCCAAGTCACAAATAAGTCACGAAGCAAGTGAAATCATTAGTTTTCACACAATGTCATCTGTCGGAAGTTTGCAGTTGCATGACGAAAAGTTGACTAAAACGATAAGTCTTTCTTTTCACAGCAATGCCGGATGTAACGGCGAATTAGCTTAAAGACATTTACGCAAATGAACGTAATGGCAAAGTGACGCAGTCATTGCCACAAGGCGCTGATCGTTTGTCTGGTAATTAATCGTTGCTGTATCGGGAATGCTTACAGACTCTGGCATCGATTGCCCGATGGCTTATGGGAAAAAACAGAAAAAGAAAAAATTGTCTCATAAATTCAGATCCGTTTGATGGCTTATAGGGCGCATACTCTGAATCGGTGACGGTAAGCACAAAACAGACCAAGTGCTTTTAACGGACTGCGTCACCAGAGTAAGTATGCCAGCAATTCCGGTAACAGGGCAGACACGACGAATGGGCCAGCGTTGATAAGCGATTGCTTTTTTAGCAGCCCGCCTACAGTGTGTAGTATTGTATGATAACATTGTATTGTGTTTTGGCAAATAAATACTCTCTCTGACTTAGCCAAAACTGCTAATACTAAAACCCGCGAATGGTTTCCCATCTCAGGACTAAGCCAGCTCGACGTCGAGCAATTACGTTAATGTGCATTGCGCACAACGTCGCTGTCACAGAGCCCAACCGCCACCCACGACGGATTAGCTGGGTGACGAGGCGAGCAGTGTGTTATAATTGGTCCTCTGTGCATCAAAAGCCCATCTGCCAATAGCATCAATGCATCATGTGTGACAGAACAGCACAAGACGAGGCAGATTTGCTCAGTGACATGACATTGATTTAAGTAGCTAAAATTAGTAACAATTTGCAGCAAATTTTGCAAGTTTTTGGTATAAAACCGACAAAGTAAAAAGTAAAATTGTCTTTTTAATTGTATTGGCATGCTACTTGGATTTGATTAGACTTGGTTTAATTATTTCTGCCGAACGTTGGTTGGTCTGCCTGTTCGTTTGCTGGCTGGTTTGTCTGTATCAAAATGTATGCTTGTCATACTCAAAAGTTATGAATGGTTTTTGGCGAATTTTTAAATGGGTACAACGTGGTCCACTGCAAGTAACAAGTGATTAGATGTTGGGGGTGATCCGGATCACGTAACGGACCCGGAATTTTTACAGGTTTTTCATTCATTAATGTGATTTTTGTGAACAGCCGTGAATAAAATATGGCAAAGAATAAATTAATCGTATGTTGTATAATGTATTCATTTAATGTCTTAAAAAACGGAAAAAGAACACATTAACACACATTAACCCGGTAGATTTGAAGCAGACATTGGTGACGAGGCGAGCAGTGCAGAGATCCAAGCGACAACGTAGGCCAACAGAATACTTTCTAATGTTGACAGCGACATCTCCACTAAACGAATAAAAAACATCTAGCACGTTACAGCCCAGCATAATTAAATACAAACAAAATTACGGAAAAGTCGTTATATAAAATACGAGATAACGTTCACAAGAAACAAAAAACAGTCTACGCTGCAATATTGCATTAACAACTTCACGTAATCTTAAATCAAACTGAAAAAAGTAAAAGTAATTGACTAAAGAGGACTAAAACTCACCAAAAGTTAAAAAATATAAGTTTATTTAGAATGCGCTTGCAGCGCTCGCTATCGTAATACGTTCAACGTGTATAAATATCACGCATAGACAAAGAAGAAATAACCTACCTTATGGACGAAAAATCTGCGTTTATGTCAGACTTTATCACAGAATCACTGGAATAACGGTAGTCTGGTAGACACATGTGATGCACCCAACTTCACCTGTCTACCAGTGAGGCCGAATGTGTATAGGTTTACGTCTTGAACCCGTGAGCTAGAGCCTGCATGTAGCATCGATCTATTTCTGCAGCCGCATTCGCTCAACCGCTCGCCAAAAGGTCGCGTGGTGGTCTAACATTGTAAGTGCACGCAGAACACACTGATCGTCGGCAGAAAGCACGGCAGACAATGGTGTGCAATAGTCAGCTCGTCAACGATCGTGAAATCATTCTCGGTCACCGAGCTACAGCAGCTGTGCTGGCCAATCCACTCAGTCCGATCGCTGCTAGGCTTTAAGTTCAAACTTCGTCACTTCAACTTGTTGTGGATTGTTCGATAACAAGTCGTGCGACAAGCTGTGTGCTGCAACAAATTGGCAGCTCAAGACGTTATGGGTGTGTTGTGAGCTTTCGGTTTTCAACGGGTATTTTGTGTGCTTCTTGTTTGGTGGCTTTGCTGCAGCGTTTCGACTTTTACGTGAACTTGCTGTGCAGCTCGTCGTACAACATGTACAACTAATCAAAGTCAGTGGAGTTTGAGCGTTGCTGACCACGAAAATCGAGTCTGGCGCAGAGATCGACTGCTGCTTTGGCGGCGACAGAGACGAATAATAATTCGCTCTCGACGACATAATCGCTCATTTTCGCCATCAGACGACAGACGGACGCCGGACAGTCGGGACAACGGAACGTCCGGTGACTTCGTAGCTATAAGGTTTAGTGGGGTATAGAAGTCGCCAGACCGCAGCACCACTGCTTCCCGGGAGAAACGCGTCCCCATCGTTGTGCTAAAATCAACGTAAAACAGCTCGCAATTCGCAATTATGGTTTGCGACAGTTTTTGCAGCAATAATCTTTAATCCCTTGTAGTAAATTTAGTTTTTTAAAAACAATTATCGCATTTTTGTAGGCTTTGCGTGTTATACATGTTTTAGTTTTGAAACATAGCCCAAAACGCGGAAAACAAAAATTGGCAAATTTTTGTCTTACGCTGCTGAGTTCCAAACACCCCCACCTTTCAAGACTGCAGCTCTGGCCGTCGCTATGTCTCTAGCGTCAGGCCCAGTAAATTGATCTGACCGCAGCCAACCACGAGCGATTGACCAGGATCTTTAAAGCGCCGCACAAGGCCACAAATTGCGCCCTAATGACACTTTTGATGGTCTCTTGTAACGCACGTCGCTGCCGTTGTTAAACATCTGTCCGCCGGTCGCCAGAGAGCATCCGCCCGGTTAAGTTCAGTGGTATTTAAGTAATTTGAAAAAGAGCTTATGTATAACGACGATCAACATTTGGCAAAAATGAGTTTGAAACTTACTTTTTTCGCCTATCCTGTATTTGTGTTATCCAGGAAGCTATTAGCCTTCAGAATTTGCCTGAGAAAACCATATAGACCTACGAACTTGAAGCCCACTATGCCTCTTGTTAGTAGTCTAGATGTGCTTATCTATTGCTTGAAACCTAAGTTTACGTTAAGGCACAGAATATTGGCGCAATCGCAATAACTTCCCGCGACACATATATGACACATATATGTGACAGCTTTGTTTGCCTCATATACTTTTTTCACATATATGTTGACTTATATGTCACAATACACATATAGGCAACATATATTTTTGCTAATAAAATGTGCATGCATGTGAAAATTGTGAACCTATAGGTGACATATATGAAAGCTAAACAACCCATGTGTGTGGAAACACATGACACATATATAATAAATATATAATGCATATATGACACATATATCAATTATATATTTATCATATATGTGTCGTACATGTGACAACATATATGACACATATATGTGTCGCGGGGAATTATTGCGATTGCGCCCAGAATATTCAACCAACAGCCGTATGAATAGCCTAACGCATATTTATACGGCAGTCGGATGAATAACCGGTCCTATCAGGGCCGGCGTTACGTTAAAGCATTACGTTAAAGCGTCGTCCGTTACCATAATCTCAACCTCAACTTGAACGAAACGCGTTACCGGTATCGAGATATAAATAACTAAACATCATCTAATAAAATTTTTTTTCCAAAATTACCAAACATTGAATGACAAACTAATAAGACCAAATAGTTACATCAGCCACGTTGGGTGGGCTAATTGTATAAAGCTTGATGCAAATTCACGTACGGACTGTCTGTCAAAGATTGCTGAAATTGGTTTTGACAGTAAAAAAGTTATGACAAGATCGAAAAGCGTGACCTCTTAGAAACAGTGTGTATTATTTACAACTGAATGTTTAAAAAGCTAAGAATATATAAGAATATAGAACCACAACAATAACAATCAGCGTTCTGTGTAACATTTTTAACGTAATATTCAAAGTCCTAATATTGGTACGTACAATCAATATGATGCAGAGTGTCATCTACGATACATAGGCTTATGTCATACTGACATGAATACCTGAAGCTACACGATAGTAAACATGCATATTGAACGGACATAATTCATTTGTCGACACTTATAAGTCATATATTTTGCCAACCGAACGGAAATCGATCCGTATCAGCAACAACCATTGTCAAAACGACAAAAGATTGTAAGTTGATGAATTTATCACATAGCTTCGAATTAGAGCATGCGGCTCAATGTATTCATCACGATGCGGAGATATAACGTTGTCACATTAAAGACAAATAAATTCATCAAGTCTCGACTGATTGTCCGAAGGGAATAAGTCTAGGAGGGAACAGCGACGACGGCGACGATGACGACTGAGCCCGATGAGACGTCTGCCAACCGGCTCCATGAACCTCTAGACCACTAGCCGTGATGCCGTTAACTGTCTCGACGTGGTTCAGCTTGTCCGTTGACCCGCCCTCCAACTCAGCGCAGCGTTGTTGCAGCTGAATGTACTTGCTCTGCAGCAGTTTCTGGTAGGTGATGACGCGACGTTTCTCCGTCAGCCACTGCTGCCTCTCGGCGTCGAACTCTTGTCTGACGCGTTCCAGCTGGGAGCTCAGAGCCTCGCAGTGCTGACACTGCCGCCGTGTCGCTGCTGTAGGTCCGTCTGGACTCACCGCTGCCGGCGGCGACAGTAACGCTGAGTCTGTCTCTTCGCCGTTCAACTCGGTCGCCGGCGCTCGACGTTGCTCCGTTCTGTGTGAGGTCGAGGCGTTTGAGCCTGCAGGCGGTGTGAAGTATCGTGCTGCAAGCGGTCTACGGTCGACGCCGTTGACCGTCGATAGCTGTTTGAAGCTGCCTCGGCTGACGACCGACATTTCGTCGCCAGAAGTACGTTGAGCGCGTAGTTCTTCGTCGTGGTTGGCGGCAGTACGACGCTGATGATGCGCGGCGCTGTGTGCGTAGTCGATGTTGGACTTCTGCTGCTGTAAGGCGGCATTCTGACGCTCGAGTTCGTGAACTCGGCTCATCAGCGTCTGTTTGACGTTGTCCGTCTGACGCTCGGCGTCACGCAGTCGCAGCTCCCATGACTCGCGCTCGGACGCCACGTCCAGCTCCCACGCTCGACGCTGATCGTCCATCGCTCGCAGTATCGCGGCCTCGTTCTGCTCCATCGTCGAGCGGATTGCACGCAACTCAGCCTCGCGTTCCGCCAGTAGCTGCTGCTGATGATGATGCTCGTCGGACCGTGGTGGGTCGTGGGCGTGGTTTGAGCTCCGCGCCCAACCGTTGTTCGACGGCGTCGTCGACGGGAGGACGTCACCGAATGGACGACCCTTTCTCTGAGGCGTGCTGCCGTTCCACTGGCGCCAGCGACTATCAGCTGCACACATTGCATCACACTTCCTGCCTGTACAGTCAGATTTCGTAATGTAATGTAACGTCGCAGTTAAAGCGTGGTGGGATATTTTCACAGTAATGCACGTTATTCAAATTTTCTACAGAATGTGCCACACAGTTGAAAAAAAATTACAAAATTGATTAATATTCGGCGGAAAATAGGGATAAGAGTTTGAAGCCTACTTTTTGGCTCACCCTGTAGATCCTTACTTACGTCATCCAGGAAACTGTTGACCGCCAGAATTCGAGCAACAAAACCATATAGGGGTCTATATACTTATATAGCAACTTATACTAAGCGAGAGATGCGCTGTAGGCCTACCATAGACTTTTTGTTTACTTCTGGCCTGTCTGAAAACTTACGTTGAAAAGATGCCGTGTAAAATATGTAAAAAAATTAACTGTTGGCCACTGAATAAAAAGCTATTTTTAAAATGTACTGACTGAGTAGAAAAAGATGATTTATTAATTTAGTCTGATTAATCAGTCAGGCAGTCTTGTAACGTGATACTAGGGCCTACAGCTTCACTTACAATGCACATGATGTATGTAGCTATGTCCTGTCAACTGTGCAACGAACAAAAAAAGACTCGTTCTCGTATTCACAAAAAAGCCTATCGGCATGTACACTGCACAGTCAATCATTGACATTTCTCATTAAGTCTGTGTCATGCCAGGCATCAAATTAATGTCGACAGTATGGGTGCTTTTCTGCTACTATAGTTAAGTATATGATAAAGGATTAAATTCAACTACCTCAAGTACTTAACAGAGTAGTACCTGGTTGCTGAATGAGCTGGCGGTTAGGTAAGAGAGCTACGTTCTGCAGGCGCAGTTGTGGATCAAGTCCGTCTGTTTTGACCGCAGTCTGCGGTGCTTGGCCGTAGACATGCTGCTGGTTGGACTGACTGTCGGCGGTGTTTGAAGGTAAATATCCAGTTGACAGCGGTCTTGGTCGGCGCTCGCCGGACATCTGTCGAAGCACGGGTGCTGGCCATTGACTCGGGACGCTGGTAGTCCTGGTGCAGGGTTGCTGGCGTGGATCCACGGTGTCAGGTCTGTCGTCTTCCACGGCGCTGGCGAGGCGTAGTGCGTCCTGCTCGCTCACGATGCCGCTCCGCCGTGACGCCACGAATGAGTTGGATCGGAGGGGTGACGGTGACGCAGAGACTGGCTGCTGATGTGGTCTGGTCAGGTCTAGGCTGGAGTAGCGCGTCAGTGCTGATGACGACTTCATCGACGACGCCATTGTCGTACAACGCAGCTTAGTGCTGACACCTAGCGAACACAAATGTGACGCCGCAGTTAACTCTAACTTAACACTGGTCTAAATTAAAACATTGTTTCGTAGAAAGAAAATCGAACAAAAATGGTTAAAATCCCCATAATTCGAACCTATAAAACAGTAAAACAAAATTTTTAAAAACGAAATTAAATGAGAACCTAAACGAATGTGAATCGAACGAGAAAAAAATTGTCGGCCCAGATCCTGGAGCTGGCTCAACGACGCTCGACGAGCTGGCTTGACGAGCGCGCGCTCATCGTGCTACTGTAGCTCGTAGAGACAGCTTCATAGTGTAAGTTTAAAATGGATATTAATAAGCAAAGACGCCGAGCTGTTATCAACTATGGGACCTAATCAACAGTGGCGGTTTTAGGCCAGGACCGGGGGGGCACAGGTCCCCCAGTTTTGCTTCAGGCCCCCCAGTTTCGTGGCCACCCATAATTTTTTTGCAAAGATAACAAAATATATGATTTATTTGTGTTTCTAAATTGTAGAAAAGTGAGCAGATTTGCGGCTTTCATTGAAAGTCTGACAACCAAGAGTGCTTTAGCTTCAGGGGGCTTTGCCCCCCTGACCCCCTGACCATGGGCACTGCACCTGGACTCCGCTGGGGGCTCTGCCCCCAGACCCCCGTTATAGGCTCGCGCTACCGTGCTCGCCATGGGGCCGTGCCCGCCAGATATTGCGGGCTAGAACCGCCACTGCTAATTAGTCTCTCAGCGAGGTCCAAGGAAGGCGATCGAAGCCCACAAAAGCTGATATACGTTCAAAGTGTGTAACAAGTATGGCAATACTGCTGCCAGCCTCTAGCTGGTTTATTGGGTGGCACTGTGAATAGTAGAGCATCCCCAGTACAAATATTTGGACCTACCCGCCCCCTCCCCATGATCAACGACTACGGTAGCCAGCGTCAGTTTAAACAAAAATCAATACACTCACTGCGTTCAGATCGAACTGTAGAGAGAGACACGTATAATCGTCAGCAATCTGCTGGTGCTCGACTTACCCGAGCGAGCGGCAGCAGTCAGTATGAAAGTTTACGCTCATAGAATTCACTGAGTCGGCCGAGCGCAAGATCACGCAGTGCGTAGTGTACACTATACACGGGCGACGGACTGAAAGCATCTGGACAGTGTTTTTAAGCGCCGACGACCGGCGACCTACGGGCCGCACAATCTGGCGGCGGCGGTATGATATGGGTGGGTGGCTGGCCCACCCGGTAAATCGACTCACTGACTGCATAGGCGGCGACTGCTAGACATCATTGGGGGGACCTCCCATGATTTCGCAGCTTCCCGCAATTTTGCCTGACAGGCTGTTTCTTCGCCACTCTATTTCCCTCACCTTCTCTTGTGCTCTTTTTGCTCCATTGTTCTCGACCCTAAACACAGCTAGGAAGTCCGAAGGAGGGCATATTAATTAAGCTTGTCTGAACTAAGGCTAAATCAGAAACAAGCAAAAATTGTCTCTCCCTGTTGCTGTCAAAAAATCGTCAAAAATCAGACGTCTCTGGAAGTGTCGGCCCGCAAGCTTTCTGTTGTGGGGGCAGTCGTCGCTGTCGCCCATATAGAGCAGCGCATATGACCCACCAGCCACGCTATCTCGCTGCTACTCACGACATACGGCACCACGGAGCAAACGGTAGCCTACTGTACGTTCTTGATCCATTATATACGACGTCTTGACTTTGTCTGACCACATGCAGTCGATGTCTGGGCTGTTACTTCACGATCAGCTGCAGATGTCGGTTTGCATGGCACCGCAAACTGAACGGGATGAGCAGTTGATGATTGAAAACAAATGCGCTGCCGGTGTGTGCTGTCGTATCAGCAAGTGGTTTTGGTACATGTCGAATGTCACTCGTCAGTCAGGCAAAAGCTCGTAGTTCTTTTCCATATTTTACCCAAACATTTAAAATAGATTTTTGTCGTATTTTCATTTACCAATAATTATTTGGTGTAGCGGATGAGCTGAACAAACTAGCCTATAACCGTGAAAAAAAACTTTATCTATTTTCGATATAGTGCTTTACTTGACAAAACAAAAAAAACGTTAGGCTCTGGTGGCAAGTGATGCATTGTTGTGGTTGATATTAACTAAGAAAGTCAACGGCGGATACATCTAATGCTATATACGCTAGTCATGTGTTGTGTGTGCAGTATTCTTGCGAGCGGTAAGAAGCAGACGTCAATAATCGAATGAATCTCCTCAGCATATTCGATGCGCTCGCTGTTCCACACACCAGTACGTGCTGCGTGCCAAAGCTGCGTGCTAGTGCAAATGCAACTTTTTACCAGTATTTACTTTTCTTTTACATAACCACGATTCTATTGGTCTCCAGTTTAACGGTTTCAAATACATCAGCTAAAGTTTGACGATTAAAACATCCAATAAAGAAGAACATACGGGGGCCTAAGCGAATCTCTATGAATCTTGTGGTTTAAGCAAAAACTCTCATCGTTCCTGGGTCGTCTGGTTTGTATCGATTGCAGTTCGTCTCACTCGTGTTTGTAAGATGCTGTTCATCGGCGCTGTGTGCGTGCGTGCGTGCCATAGACTACCTGCTCGTCACGATATAGACCGAGCATTGTGTGATTCGCTCTACGCTTTCGCTATACACCTGTAGCATATGCAGTTTACTGACGCAGATTATAGCTCGCTGCTAAAATAAACGGGAATTGAGTAACTTTATTCTGTGACATCGAATTTTAGACTGTCGGCATGTCGGGAAGTTCGGAATTTACGAAAACAGTCTGTAGTCATTGTAGTCGATGCAAACAACGACCACAATATGATTTAATTCGTAGATCATTTCATAAGCTTATAATGTCAGTATGCACGTCTGCAGTCGATCAAGCAAGCAATGAAAACGCACAAATTTGTGCAGCGCCGTAATAATTATTATCAGCCTATATTATATTAGGCTATAGCAAGTGAGTTAGAAAAGCATAGAGTAAGAGAGCCACTGTTGGCGCTCTCTGTAGGCAATGACAAAGAGTTTGGTTTTTACAATACCCTTGAAAGTGCTGAGATTTTACGACAGCGTCAATTTTGTTCCGGTCTGCAGGAGCGCTCTGACGTTCTCAAAGCTTTCGCCTTCATTTCAGTGCTGCGCCACCTGCGCGGTACTTAGTGAAAGTAATAACTGCCGGACGATCGTAACGTGCGCTGTTAGTGACGAATAAGCAAGACCATTTTTCCAGGACCAATATTACCCGACGATAGCTGAACGTGCATGCTGGTTGATAGTCATGGATGACCGAAGATCGACCATATCTGCATGGAGTGCCCGTGTATTCGCGTCTCGCAACTTCGGTGACTGATAGCCTATCTTGTAGGCCAAACATAAATGACAAAAATTGAGAGAAAAAATCCGTGAAATAAAATTGCACATTACAGAGTGCTAAATGTTTTAAAGAATTGCTTTTGTTACAACGATTACTTACTGTAGGCCTTTTTTGTCAAGCGAGAATAGAACTAACATTGGAGCAGCTGATATGACGACTCAGGGATAGAGCTGTCAAGGCGTTAATTTTTTTAACGCATTAACGCAGTGCGTTAATTTTTTTAATGCATTAATTAACGCGTTAATTAACGCATCCCGTCGAGATGGAGAGTAGGAGGTAAATTACCCCGGGCCCGAGACGTTTATGGGACCCGCCTGTAGAATATAGAAAGTTAGAAAAATGAAAAAAAAGTTTTTAAAACACATATAATTTTTATTTTTTTAAACGTATTTAGACTATTTACTATTTAAGTACTACAGGATTTTTATTTTGTATATGATGATATGTCCTGAATCTGATGTCTATCAGATTCAGTGAGTTCTCGCTGACATTGTGCGCTTTATAAATTAAATTAAATTTACTTACTAGAGTCCATCATTTTGTGATGGACTCTATTGGGTTACGCTTACGCGAATTGTTTGCTTACTGTCTTTTGTCAGTTTCGTGCGTATGTTTGTATGTCTGTCTGTCTGTCTGTTCATTTGTGATTGGTGAATAAATAAATGTCTTGCCTATACGTGTCCAGTTTGGT
>Ga0056128_1005082_pt1 | contig 16531 bp, 7 predicted proteins | sample WorMetLIZISLAND2_FD_71113 | JGI IMG/M metagenome (GOLD analysis project Ga0056128, IMG submission 71113) | Marine gutless worms symbiont microbial communities from Max Planck institute for Marine Microbiology, Germany - Olavius geniculatus... ... | reverse complement strand
AATAGGGGGTTTTATGGATTTTCTTGGCAATTTCGGGCTGTGGGACACATTGCGAGAGCAAATTGCGCCGAAACCAATTCAGATAGACATGGACAAGCTACGTACGAAATTTTCAGCATTTAGACGGCTCAAGTCTCAATTTTATGGCTTTTATGGATTTTTTGGCAATTTCAGGCTGCGACACATGTCTATCTCATTCACAACGTGGAGCCAGGGAACTATCATTATGTGCACTTCGGCACGACTGTAATAAAGGTGTTGTATTTTGTCCCAAATTACCGCAAGCGTAACTCAAGCAGCGACAGAAATTTTCGTTGTATGATTTCGTTGTATTGCGAGTGCAATAATTTATTATTTAGTACATTTCTGATGCACAGTATTTGGTGAAATGGCTTGCATACCTTACAGCGTAATTTGTGATATTTTGTTCGATGGTGCTGCCACCTTGGGAATCGGTTTACAATGCGCAGCACTAACCAACGCTGATTGATTGCATTAATTGACTTGTTATATTTTTGTGCACGAAAGCAGCTACTGCTTTCATCGCGTCTTAGCCATCACAATTCTGTCCGTCCGTCCGTCACATGGGTGGATCAGTCAAAAGCGGTGCAAGCTAGGACTACCAAATTTTCACCGTCAGCTGCACAGAACTATCGTTATGCGATCCAGATAGAGAATTTGGTATTTTGTATATTAACTTAGCGTGAACACCCCAATTTTCAGCTAATATAATGAACCGAAACTGCTATAGGCTTTCACGCGTCTCGTGAGCATTAGCTCAAATTTCTTGTTAACTTACAAAAATGTCAACAAAGTAGCTGAGCTAATTTTTGCTAATTTTCTGACTAGGGTTGAATTTTCGGCAGCAAAAACCTGTTTCTGGCACACAAAGAGTTTAGAACGATTTAAACCGGAAGAAAACTTGGTTTAAATCAGCGCAGTCTGAATGGTATTCAAAAATGCTCACTGACAGAATTTTTGTAGCATAATGTGCAAAATTTGCACCAAACGATAACATTTCAGAAGTGAAATTCACAACTGCAACTCTGTTACACAATGACCGCTGAAAAATTAACTGAAAAAAACAAAAGAATTGTACTTGTACTATCTACATTGGTTTTTATATGAAAATGCATAAAATATTAATGCAAAAGTTTATAGTAATAGAAACTGGCAGAAACCTGTTTCTACAGCCCAGATTTAAAGCAGCTTTGGCAGAAACCAGCCAACCAAGCTTCTAGCTTCTATAGTCAAAAGGTGTAGCACAACATGTAATTTCACTAACTCTAACCCTCACCGTAACCTTAAGGTTAAAAAATAGAAGAATAGGGTTAACCCTATTCTTATTTGTGAGGAAATATGGAGATTGAGTCAACGTCTGCAACAGTGTATAGAAACAAGTGATCTGCTAACGCAAACAGAAACGTGCAACAGCTGGGGTGCATGTTTGAAACACAGCAAAACAAAGTCTAATTCATTCACCAGAGGGCTCCACGGCTATAGTGTCTATAGTGTTTTTACGCGCGAAAGCAGCTATTGCTTTCAGCGCATCTTAGCCATCACAATTCTGTCTCTCTGTCCGTCCGTCCGTCTGTCACATGGGTGGATCAGTCAAAAACGGTGCAAGCTAGGATCACCAAATCTTCACCGTCGGCTGCCTAGAAGACTCTAGTTTCAGGAACCGTAAAGCTTTTCCATAAATTCGAAGGGGGTCACCACAAACGAGGGCCCTAAATGAGAGGGAGGTGGGCAAAATTTGCGATTTTTGGCCAATAAGTTGCTGTATCTCAGTAACGGTGCAGATAGGGCCTAGGTTACTATTAATCACTAACAGGAAGTCGTACACTGGCTCTCAATTGGCGCCGAATTCAATGACCTTGAATGACCTTGAACGCTAAAACAGGAGGTTTTATGGATTTTTTGGCGACTTCAGGCTGCAAGATACATTTCGAGAGCAAATTGCACCGAAACCAATTGAGATAGACATGGACAAGCTACGTATGAAATTTTCAGCATTGAATGTAGATTTTGACGGTCCAAGTCTCGATTTTCTAGGTTCAAGGAAAACTGTGCTTGAGGGCATCAAAAAGCGGTACCCCCATAAAAGTCGCGACGAAATGGCTGGAGATAGACTGACAGTTTGCGAACAGGAACTGCTATAGGCTTTCGCACGTCTTGTAAGCATTAGCTCAAATTTCTTGTATTTACTTGTACTCACCAGAGGTCGCCACTATCACTCTGCTAACGTCGCATCGCCCTCGTTCGGGATGACCCCCTTCAAATTTATGGAAAAGCTTTACAGTTCCTGAAACTAGCATCTTCCAGGCAGCTGACGGTGAAGATTTGGTGATTCTAGCTTGCACCGCTTTTGACTGATCCACTTGTGTGACAGATGGACGGATGGACAGAATTGCGATGGCTAAGACACGCTACAGCAGTAGCTGCTGTTGTGCGTACAAAAAAACCCTAAAAATTTCAAACTATCCAACCCTCGGATTATCGAACTGTCCCCTTCTAGCTACATGCTCGCTAACAAGATGACATACATCGACTGCAGCAAACGAGTCACGTATATGTGCCGTCCGCACAGAGCCAGTGGAGATGTTTAGCGGTGGGCAGAAACAGAACTCAGCCAGCGTAGTGACAGGCCGTGATGATGAAATGTCAGAGAGCTGATAGGCGCCATGATCCTATACACCAGAGAAACATTTCGATTCGACTATAATCATGTAACATTGCATTTTGTCAAATCAACCAGTGGTCCCAGGTTTTCTAGCAGTCAGTGTGAAAACACCAAAGAAACTGTAAAGAGATGAATTGTATTTTCTGATTGACTTTGACACAGTGATAGCACACAAAAAAATCCACATCCTATATGTCTTAACAGCTGAGATATTTAGGTTTTGAAAAAGCCAAAAAATGAACATGGCCGGCAATACTTATCACTCCCACATGTAAAAGTGCATGTTGCTATTCTTCAACAGAGCTAAAATTCTGGGGCCGTATGCATAACAACGTCGTAACTTAACTTCCAAACTAAAATTGAATTATGTCGAACGTAGTGCTAAGTCGGTATGCATAACGACGACGTGGCACTAGTCAGACGCCTACATCTGAACTAACTCTAGTTGCTCCAGCGACCTGTCGTAAATATTTAGTCCGTCGTCTAAATGTAAACTAACGTCGCTATGGAGAATCTGCAATCACGTCATGCGTCGTAAAGAACTTCTGGTAAATCAATTACACTACTGAAACTGATTGCAGTATCAAAAAGTTGCTGAATAAAACTTTTTATCTCAGCAGACATTGGCGCCAAAAATAAAAAAAAATCACAGATGATCACCTGGGGAAGTTTACCAATATTGGTCGACTTGAAAAGAAATAAGCGTATTATGTTTGCATTTCTCACGTTCGCATGCAGCAAAATGTGTGCCGAACAAAAGACACACCAAGAGAGTTCTTGCATCGAGACCAAAAATGGACACTTTGAGCATAAACTGGTTTGGATAAATAAACTTATTACAAAATCTGTCAGGTATTAAGGATTTTAGACGTAATTATCTGTACGGTTATTGCTAACATTGCTAATACTAACTCTGATATCATAATAACATCACACTAAGCACGCGCAGTAAGATGCAGACGTCATAATTGATATGATGGTAAGTAATGTTAATACCATGCAGTGTTCAATATCTCGTTAAAATACACGAACTACAAACTGAATTTTTTATGTGCATTTGAAACGCGGGTAAAGATAGCTAATTTTAGAATACAAACTAAACCAAACCAAACGCTATCTCACCAGCGAGAAATTACTTTTTTTGTGGAGTGTATAAACTAAACAAAACTCAATTAAACTATCGGACAAACTGTACTTACAGCAGCCGTGGTGTGGTATTTTGCATGATCTCGGTTGGTAGAGTAGAATTTTGCACGCTTCATTTTACCACCCCCAGCAGCCGAGTGTCTACACAGTAAATAAACAACCGATTACACGCTATATGACAAATAAACACACACTTCCATTGCAGTGTATTCCATAGCAGAGAGAATGAGTGAGTGAGTGAGTAGGGTTTAACATCCCACCCGACACAGTATAGATCATTTCAGGGATGGCCTGTCCAGGCGGAATGCACACAAACACATAATAATGGAACAGAAGGTTTAATCTTTACAGAAACACAAAACACAAGATAAAAAAAACAAACTAAACCTAAAATTGTAGGAACTCCATAGGTAGGCTAAAAAAGTAGGGCGACAGGAAAATGCAATTTTACAAATTCTCGACAGAATTCCGACGAACAATTGCAAATTTCCGACAAAATGAAGGCTTCAGCCTCAAATTTGCCAATTTATGATAAAAAAACATTTTACGACAATTTTCTGACAGCCAGAAAATTAGGGTGGGCAAGTGCCCCTTGGTACCCCCACTCCCCTCCCCTACAATGAAACCAATGTACCAGGGTTATGCCAAAAGTTTCCGGCCTCGACATATTGGACAATAATATTTTCTACAATCTATACATCGGTGAAACATACATCCTTTACGAACTATAATGAGTCGGTTGCGGATATAACATCGTTTTAATTTACGACGTTATTTTTATTTTAAGATAAAATTTTTATTTTAGAACAATAAAAAGGCACTTCCTTGCGCAGAACCGCGTCATTTGACGTATTAAGCGTAAAAATCAGTCTAACAAACTCGCCTGTAGGTGAGTTCAAGAACCAAAAAAAAGTGTAGTAAATTTCGAACAGGAGAGGTGTATATTTCACCTATATGGGGAGCAAAAACGTCTGGGCCGATTGAGCCCAAATTTTTTTGGTGGTAGGGGTCCACGACGTAATCACGCTATTTAAATTTGGCGACAATCGGTTCGGGGGTTTTGGGTTGGCCGAGGGTCAAATTTTGCATTTTCCCATAGACTTTGAAGGTCGTCCTTACAACACTCACACTATCGTGTGAGGTGTGATAACTATTAGCATTACTACTACACGATTTTTCATACAATATTTGAACAGAATGTGGCTGTTAGTTAGATATTCATTGCTAGTCATAATGTAATTCTGACATCACTCATAAAATGTTGTGAGTACAAGCTTGCTTGTCTCAACTGGTGATGTCAGTTACTACCCTGCTTTGACGGTGCATTTTATCTTGTTCACTGATAAAAAATGTTCATCATATCAGCACTAAGCAACATGGGGGCATGAAATCAGGCATCTCACAATCAAAAAACTCAACCATCTCGCAACCAGTGCATGTTAGTGCACTGTCTCACTGAAAGATATAGGCCGTTTTTACACGCAACAGCAACTGCTGCAGCAGTGCGTCTTAGCCATCGCAATTCTGTCTGTCTGTCCGTCTGTCACATGGGTGGATCAGTCAAAAACGGTGCAAGCTAGGATCACCGTCAGCTGCCTAAAAGACTCTAGTTTCAGGAACCGTAATGCTTTTCCATAAATTCGAAGGAGGTCACCCCAAGCGAGGGCGTTAAAGTAAACAGGGGTGAGAAAAATTTGCGATTTTAAGCCAATATGGCTGAGCGAGACTGGTTGTGTCGTCTGGCGCCCTCTGGCGAGTGCAAAAGAAACATTGTTGCTAGGATGGTTGAGCTTAGATGTTGGTTGCACCGAGCTTTCAAACACGCACTGCTGTTGCGCGTTCCCCTTTGCGTTAGCTGGGCTTTTCTTGTTGTGGCTGCAATGGTAAAACTTCAACAGTTTGTCATCAGTGAACCAAATGAAGTCCACCATTGAAGCAGGGCAACAGTCCATATTTCATTGAAATATTTTGAACTACTATTTCTTCAGCTACATCTGGTAAACATTTTGTGAAAACTGACCATCATTTGAGTGAATTATGAAATAAAGAAAAAGAGTGCCGTTTTTAATGAAACACCGTGCACTACGATAATGCTGATGCACTCACTACCTGCTGCTGTTACTGATGTTGTTATTGTTGGTAGTTGCGTTAGTTGTTGATAGACTGCTGTTAAATGCAGCTCGACTTGCACTGATCAGACTGACAGTAGGCAACAACCTTTGATGTACTGGTGGTGACGACAATGTGCCCTAGCCAGGCAGACAGCAACACAACGTCACACGGACACATAGAGACAGACACTCCGACACAGGACCCAATGTTTACAAAATTTCAGGACAATTTTAGGACATTTTTGTTGGTTTCGTGAGGCTCAAGACACAAAAAATGCACGTTTTCCGGTCCTCATAAACGTTACTCGTTGAAGCAGATCAGTATTGCAGTCCTAAAAATGTTACTAAGGCACTGCTATGAACATACTAAAGCAAAACTGTAGTAAGTAAGCCAAAAGTACTGATAGAGTCCTGTTAACTAAGTAAAGTACAAAATGAATGCAATGCCGTAACGACAGCATAACAAAGGTCCATATCAGGACATTCTGACCAAATGAGTAAAATTTCAGGACAATTTCTGATTTCAGGACAATTTCGGACATCTGTTAAATTTCAGGAATTTCAGGACAACTGGGAGTCCTGCTAATGTGATTGATGGCTGGCCACAATCTTTGATGAACACTTTCCAGCACAGAGAGACAAAAAGAAACGCAGAGACCGACACAGAGCCAGACTGATAATCGGCCACGGACAGATCGGCTTGCACCGACGAGGATAACAGTGGGCAGCAATCTTTGACTACGAACTAGCGGAGACAACCCCAGAGCATTCCAGCACAGACGACAGACAAAAATAATTCACTAGTCCAAATCTTCAGGATAGCATTAGAAAAAAGATTAGGATTCTTGATAGCAGTAAAAATGCACATAAAATGCATCTTTTGCTTTGACTGACTTTGACTATGGCACCTGTGTCTACGACAGCCCTCGTTTATGGTGGCCCGAAACCTGTCCAAATATAATCTAGTGCCTATATAAGCCAGTAACCAGACACCAATACAGACAGACAGACAGACAAAAACACAGAGAGACAGACATACAAAACGTCTTTTAACCATTTTAGTTGCAAAATAAATTCATAATTCCAGTTCCAGTTTTAGTTATTAGTGACAATTTCAATTACAGTCGTATTTCAGTTGTCAGAAAAATCTCAGTTCCAATTACGATTTTCAGTTAACCAAATATTCTCGTTTCAAATACATACTGGTATGAGTATCAGCTGTTATCAAAACTAGAAAAGTTCCCGCCCCCACGAGCGGGTCCACTCCGTTAGCTGACAACTCAACCGCCGTCAGGATGCCCATTGGAGGAGATAGGGGCAAACGACATGTACATAAGGCACAAGGACTTAAAGGTCCGCAGATGCCAAAATTAACATATACATTTTATCCATTTTCCTGAAAGTGCAGAATTTTCTAATAACTTTGACAGCAATATTGGTGCCCAGCGTTTTTTCAACACAGAAAAATTTACCTTTGAAGTCGACGATCTACGAAAACGACGGAGAAAACGCTATGACGTCCTGCGGTGACGTCATGAGTTTAGTCTATAGATGTCATGAATATTAATAGCCTAGCCTAGAATCATGACGTCGTCAGCTAGGCCATTAATATTCATGATCTATATGGGCTAGGGTCATGACGTCACCGCGGGCACTGATAGATTAGAATATTTCGCATTAACGTAACATAATGCCGCATTTCGTTTGAAATCACGCATTAATTTCATATATTTATGAAGCTGAAATCGACATATTATATATGCAAGGTTAAACGTCTAATTTAAATCTACAGAAATTGCGCGAGTGAGTTTGACCGTGGCCATGGATTTTTAAACGCTGCATTCGGGGTCCGCAACTGTGCAACACACAAGGCACCAGAGGCGGCTGAGAGACAGACAGACTTACGCGCATTATACACTGTGTCTAGAAAAAAAGTAACCCCTTAAACATCGTACAATACAAATGTCAAACCTAAACAAATTCGAATACAATTTTGTACACTTTATCCCCAATAAATTGCCAAAGAGATCACCAAATTTCATTCCAAAATATTATTTCTGAGCAGAGTTACTGATTGTTGAATATCGATAACAAAATATTCGTATCTAACTCCAGCAAAAACATCCGATTTTAGCAGAATTATGCATCAACAATGCATCATCTATAGGCAATTAAAATGCCAAATGTCAGTTAAATCTGCCAAAGCAAAAAATAGTTACAGTGGTTTTGTGAGGTGAACCCAAAACATTTCAGTTTCAGCTCTTTGTGGATTACGTCGGACAAAAAACCTGAAACAAAAGCGCTGTAACTATTGTTTGATTTAGCCAATTTATTCAAAATTTGGCCCCTCGGTTGCCAATGGATGACGCACTGTTGATACATAATTTTGCCAGAATCGGATGTTGTTTGTTGGAGTTCCAAAAATGTATAGTAACCGTGGGGTTTAGTTATGTAATGCCATATTGGTAACAAACATATTTTGTTATCGATACACAACAATTCATAACTCAGCTCAGAAATATTTCTGAACAAAATTTTGCGCTCTATTCAGAAATTTATTGGGTATATATAGTACGAAATTATATTTAAATTCATTCAAGTTTGACATTTTTATCGTACGATGTCTAGAGGGTTACTTTTTTCCAGACACAGTGTAGTAAGATATCACTGCTACACACATCTACTAAAAAAAGGTAAAGGGAGCCATGCCCCAGCTGGGGCGTAAGTGGAGTGCTCATCTCCCACTTGCGGCCGTTGAGCCCGTAGGTGGATAAACCACTTGAGTCCATGACACATGGCCAGTGCGGCGCCAGACCTACGGTTACCTTCCCAGCCTCGGGGCATCACCGCCCTTTGACCGGTACCAAATTATACTGCTTGGTGACAGAGGCACATGTGTGTGAACAACTTGCCTAAGGTCGTTACTCGGCAGTGTCCTGGTGCATATTCGAACCTGCGCCCCTGAGCGACCTCAGGATTACAAGTCTGACACGTTACCGTCAGACTACCGAGCCACTACTGCATGTTGGAAACTGTTCAGACATGGTGCCAAACTGACAGACCTGAGGAGGACGTTGCATTACTGCCGAGGAACTCTGACGTTTGTAGACCGATGTCTGTATAATAACAACCAACATTTCATTATTATTTATTACCATTATTACTTTTCTTCCGCCGATAGTAAAGGTTCCCAAGGGTTAAAAACAACAGTTGAAAACAAAGCTGGAATGGCTATTGGTCTAGCAAATCCATGGAAAAGAAGTCGCGTAAAAGCAAGTAAAACGTTGGATCATCACAGAAATACACTGGAATCTAAACTGGGTAAATCAATTGTCGCCGGAAAGGTTACCACTTCTCTGACTCAGATTATTACTATTATTATTATTACTTATTTAAAAATTTTTACCTCTGGTAGTAAAAGTTACCAGGGGTTAAAAACAGAAAAAAAGTATAAAAAAAAAACAAAAATTCCAGATAACCGTAGGTCTAGTGCATCGTCGAGCTCCACGAATGTTTCGCTGATCAGAATAGCACTAAATCGCTGTAATACAACAGAAATGCACTGCCAAAGAAAAGACATGTCTCGTGCGTCTCCCGCCCGTGACGCTGGTTGACTGACCACCCACAGCATTCAAAAAGTCTATTGCAGATGAGCGGGTTGTGCCGTGGGTTTCAAACGCCAGTGGCTGGAAGATGCGAGTGGCTGGCAGATCGGCGTACTTAGAAGTTTTCCTGCTCGCCGCAGCCTCGGCCGCTCCACCAGCAGACTTGAGATGACAGGTGGCCATACGAGTCTGCCAGTGTGCTGAGTACCATGATGTCCCAAGTCAGCGGCTTCCAGGCTTGCCAAGGAGTCATGGTAAGCCGTCCGGGCGCCTGCCGTCAGTTCTTGTCAATCAGCATGGCTCTTTCGTCACTTGAACACCAGTCGTGGTCAGAGACCATGCCATGACGTCATTTATAACGCAATGTCTGGTTATCCTGCCTGGTGCTTGTTTACAGACGAAGCCATGAAGGCCGTGAGTGTCTACCGGCGATCCGCAACGACAAGCATGGGTGACACAGATGCTGCAACCAAGACGCAAAGCGACTGCCACACGGACTGCGTCGTCAGATAGTCTCAGTCCACAGCTAGAGATGGACAGTGCTAAAAGCCAGTCTCCGCTGTGAGGTGTGGCAGCAGCAAGGAAGCGGGCTGTCTGTTGTGGCTCAGAATAGTGTGCCTCTACCTGGGCTCGAGAAGACTGAATGCCGACGACACCGGGAGTGAAGACGACTCGTGGGCATTCTGTCAAGGTGCCAGGTAGGTCTCAAAGAACGTATCGGCAGGGCAGGCAGCCGACAACAAGATCTGCGTCTGGAGGTCTGAGGTGCTCGCCGCCGAGGCCAAAAGGTGGGAAGTGCGAGCGAATGCACCTGTCTGATACGCAGACCAGCTTGTCGAATTGGCAAGCTTGCTTGCAACCACCGGACATTCAAGATGTCCATGTTGGAAATCTGGCTCAAGACAGACTTAAGAGTGGAACTGAGCTGAATTCAGTTTATTAGAACACACTTGCAGCCAGAAAGCATGATAATACAGTAATACACGTAGCGAAATATACAAAATATGCAAAAATGTCAAAAAAAGTAATATTGGGACAGAAAAAAACGGAGTCAATGCCCTTTGATTACTACAGGCGCTGGCCGGGGATAAAAATTTATGTGACAATAAGCAGATTGTGATATGAATTAAGCGATGTGATATTAAGTGAGTTTGACTGTACGTCGCATCATAGGACTGAGTATGAGTGCTGCACTGAAACTGTTCTCAGTTCGACGTCTTTGAAGCTGATCAATGCGGAAATCATCGAAGATCTGTTGTAAAATCGTTGCAAAATAACTGACAACTGATGTTAGCTCAATTCAGAGATGATTAGTTCCGCTGTCAAACATATAGAACTAGCAAATATGTATTTTCTAAGCGATGGCAGGGCCCCGGAAAACTACCCCCGCCGCTCCACTCCGATGGGCCTGAGGACTAACGTTTCATATGCACTTCCGGTATTGCGATAGTATCGCAATACTCGATACCTGAGATGGTATCGTTATCGTGGCTCCAATTTCTGGTATCACACAGCACTAATATGGACAAAGTACAATGGCCCACCATATACATATGCCGACATTTATAGTGTTAGGATTAGGTAAAAAAAGGTAAAGGTCGTCAATTTGTATAGCGCATTGTCGCAAACATGCCTCTAATGCGCTTTCGTCACTAACCAGAACCGCCTGCCGCACGGCCACCGTGTGCAGCCTGCAGACACAGGCTGGCGCAGCGGCCGGCTAGGCAACCCCAGTCAGCTGTACCAAGGTCCACACCTTTCGTAACTCATGTAAATGAGTTACTACTCATTTTACCGTCCCACGGAGGGTAGAAGGCTGAGTCGACCTACCCTAGGTCGTTAGCCTAACCTAGGGGTTAGGTTTAGGGTAATGTATCGAAATCTAGAGGGTTCGACAATCGGATTCCAACTGTCATGTTGTGGAGTGGTGGCTGAGTTAAGGTTGTAAGGTTAGAGACAGATTTTGATTTAGGGTTAAAGTTAGAAATTAGACGAAAACTTTAGACAAAAAGTTTGCTGCAAAATTAGGATTCTTTTAGTGTTATTTACATCTAAATAAACTTACATTGAATGAGAGTGGGGTAGGCACAGCCTCAGAAACAGACTTCTCCACTGCCAGACGCTTCTGAAATTTCACAGTAACATACGCGTCAACATCTTGAGATCTAAAAACATACTGGTAGGTAGCTCTTTATGGAACACTAATCTCAGAGCTATGGCGCATCATCTGACATATGGGATCACACCTGGTACTTAATACAGGTGAACATGCCCTGCCTTAATCCCAGCCAGACAGGTCAGCACTCAATTTACCTACCCCAGAGGGATGGAAGGCTGAGTTGACCTTGGTGTTGGTTTACTTGTCCACAATAGTGACCCGACCAAAAGTCAAACCCACAATGTCTCAATTGTAAGTCCATCGTGCTATGGCAACAAACCACCCAAATTTCAACTAAAGAAATAATATATAAAAAATTCACAATTCAACAATAAACAGCAACAACACATTATAATCATTATCATATTATAGCAACATTACCACCTGAGCTTTACAGCAATTATCTTTTTTAATTGCATGAAAGAAAGAATCAATTATTTTAACCGCTGTTAACTAGTGACTTGCTATGCATCCACAAAATACGTTCAATTTCTAGGGGCCACATTTTTGAAACTTTCCTAAGACATTTTCCAAAAATCTTCCTATGTTAGATGATTTAGTAATTCCAAACACGTTTTGTTCCGAATTATTGACAGCTTTCTTTGTGTTTCCAAAAAACTTCTTTTCTTATCTCTGTGAGCTAGTTCAGCGAATCAGACGTGCTTATACAGACCATGTGACGTAATCACACGAGTTGTACGATAGAATGATCACAAACATAATTGCTATAGTAGCAAAAAATGAGACAGTGACCAGAGACAGTAAGTAATTAAATAAGTAAGTAAAAGAGTAATTTATACAGCAGATTAACTGTAGTAACCTCGAACATGCTCGATGTGCCAGTACAACAAAAAGTAAAATGTTTCAAACGACATAAAGAAAAAGGTAAAGAACTTTCAGTGCCACAATCTATCAAACAGTGCTGCAGAATTTGGTACAAATTTTCTGTGGAAAATGTGAATCATATTCGACAAAGATAAATTTACACTTATGTTTGTGTGTGACTCAAGTGCATCACGACTTGTGCGGTAGCAACAAGCTGTTGTAAAAGCGATGTGCCAAGTCAATGGGAAGGCTAAAATTTGACCCCCCACTGCTCCCACATTTTTCAACTGATCTTAATGAAACTTGAAACCAAGAAAGATATCCGGAATACGACCCCACATGCAAAATTTGGTTGATGTGGGACGACGGGAAGAGGGTCTGCGTAGAAAGGGCATTTTTGGTGACAAAAATTATGAGTTCTTTTCTTTTTTACATGCGAAAGCAGCTACTGCTTTCAGCGCGTCTTAGACATCGCAATTCTGTCCGTAGGTCTGTCCGTCCGTCTGTCCGTCCGTCACACGGGTGGATCAGTCAAAAACAATGCAAGCTAGGATTACCAAATCTTCACCGTCAGCTGCCTGGAACACTCTAGTTTCAGGAACTGTAAAGTTTTCCCATAAATTTGAAGGAGGTCACCCCGAACGAAGGCGAAAAATGAGAAAGGGGGTAGGAAAAAATTGCAATTTTTAGCCAATAAGCCACTGTTATCTCAATAGGGGCCTATTAATCACTAATAGGAAGTCGTACACTGGCTCACGATTGCCACAAAATTCAATACCTTGGATGACATTGAACGCCAAAATAGAGCTTTGAAAGACCCTGAACTCCAAAAATATGAGGTTTTTAATGTTATTTTTTTTTGCAATTTTCGGCTGTGCGGCGCACTTCAAGAGTGAATTGCGATGAAATGGCTGGAGATAGGCAATTTGCAAACAGGAACTGCTGTAGGCTTTCGCGTGTCTCGCGAGCATTAGCTTAAATTTCTTGTTTTGTATTCTTGCCCTCACCTTCAAAGTCACACCAGAAGACTGATCACGACCATTTATGGCTCAAAATGGGCGTTTCTGCGTAAGCTAGTGCCTTTTAGGGGTCTCAGTAATAAAAAATAATGTTTGGGATTCAATAGTTTATTGCTCATAACTTACTTGTATAAAATTTCATATGGGTGCTACGTTTGACGTTATACATGTAGTTATGTCATAAAATCGAACAAAAATTAAATTTAACATGGCGACGGCCACCATTTTGTATTTTTGCACAAAACATAACAAATCAGCTGCCAACTGAAAAAGGTTAATAAAATTTTGCAGAAATGTGGTTAGCTGCTACTGGAAATAGGTCATGTGACCAGAATCAAAAAGTAGTAAATTCAAGATGGCAACAGTCACAATTTTAAATGTCCTTTATCACCTCTAAATGCTTTTTCACCTATCTGCACAAAATTTGGTATATAGACTAAATTTCCGGTCCTGCATACAGGCTTGCCATTACATTAAACAATAAACAAATAACAAAATGCAAGATGCTGGAGGTAGTAGTAGTACTTGTTGTTGTTTTGTACAAAGTAACTGTTCAGTGACCTTTCAAACTTCAATAAAACCGTAAATATTATATATTAAAAACTGCAAGCAATTCATTTAACGTTATATAAGCGCTGATGTAAAACAGCAAAAATCAAAAGTATAAACACGAACATTATGCATTTGCTTAGACATTTATATCTGGCTACTGAGAACAGATTAAATGTCTAAGCTAATACATACTAATTGCAGTTCGGGCTTATACTTTTTGATTTTTGCCGTTTTACATCAGCGCTTATACAACATTAAATGAATTGCTTGCAGTTAGTTTTTTTCTATATATAATCTAAAATATGACAGGCAGACAGACAAAAAGAGAGACAGAGATTTAGAGTGGGACTCAAGTGCTCTAAGAATGTGAGAGAAAAAACAAAAGACAGAAATAAACAGACAAACAGACAGACAGACAGAGTAGACTTACATTAGAGTGTGACTCGAGTGCACCTAGGATGCGTTTAGCAGTCGCACTACTGACCCCACTGCTACTGGCTGTCAGACTACTACCAACTACTGCTCCTTGAGTCGGGACTTTCACTGGCTGCCTTACCACCGACACCATCTGTACACACACATGACAACAAGCCAAAAAACAACTCTACAGGGGCCATATGCATAACAACGTCGTAACTTTACTTCCAAACTAAAATCGAATTACGTCAGACGTAGTGCTAAGTCGGTATGCATAACGACGACATAGCACTAGTCAGACGCCTACGTCCGAACTAACTCTAGTTGCTCCAGCGACCTGTCGTAAATATTTAGTCGGTCGTCTAAATGTAAACTAACGTCGCTATGGAGAATCTGCAATCACGTCATGCATCGTAAAGGACTTCAGGTAAGTCAATTACACTATTCAAACTAATTGCAGTATCAAAAAGTTGCTGAATAAAACTTTTAGCGTTCGATAAATTTCATTTATTCGCATTGCGCATTCTTACTTAGCCCATGGAGCTGTAACTAGGCTCGAGCATGCCCGTGACTGCAGCAGATGACAAGTCAGGCCATGTCTATTTTTAGCTGCAGGCCGGCCAAGGCAGAGTGCGTTTAGACAGGAAATTCCAGAGTCAAACTACCCGACGTCAACTACGTCGGTAGTAGTTAGTCGCTCGCTACGACAGCGTTTTGCATGCCGTCGAATGCAACTTTCTAGTTTGGAAGTAGTTAGTCGCAACGTAGACCTTACGTCCAAACTAATCTACGACGTTGTTATGCATACCGCCTCAGATGTGTACACAGAGACGTAACTAAACTAAGAGCTATGACTATAGTTAGGGTTAGAATGAAACGCACATATCTTGCTGAACATTTGTATAGCATAATTAGCGTTGGCAGGCAGCGGTAGGGTTAAAATTAAGGCAGGCTAGGGTTAAAGGATTTAATATACCAGTACCTTGAATTGGCTGGTATGCAGCACTGGGGGTTAAGATTAGAGCAAAAGTTAGTGTTAGAAGATAAGGTATACCTTGTAAGGACTGGGTGCAACGTGGGTATATCGCTGGTAGGCCGCACGACCTCCATAGGTAGTACGTCCGTCATAGAATGGAGATCTGTCGACAGCATCACCGGATAGACCAGTGTCCATCTGTACAATAACATCTAGGCTAGATATATCAGTTTAATCCACAACAAAAAGCCCAGCTGATGCTAGGGTGGGACAACTGTATGTTGTGCGTCCATCATAGAATGATGGAGATCTGTCTAAACTCTCATTCGTCACACGTAACATAACATAACATAACTTTCAGTGGCGGAGAGAAAGAAATTTCCCAGAGTGACTACAGTCCCATACACGATATGGTGAGGCTGCTGTATCGAACGCTACAATTAATGCCAAGATATAATATGGTAATTCGGCTCACGTGGGTGATGGCTGCAGGCAACAACTTTGTGTTCAAAATTGCGGCTACTATTGACAGCATATAGGAACTCGCCATCACCCTAACAACGACACCATCCCTGACCCCCTACGACGTACTATTTAGCCACAATAGATGCACTACCGACACACAGAAAACAGACAGACAGATGACACCTCGTACCCAAGTCTCAATGGACGGCAAAAAAAGTAAACATGAATACACTGTTAAAAGCAGTACAGAGAGCTACAAGGTAGACCTACATACTGAAATAAATTTCAACCTTATGCAATGTTTAATATGAAGGTTGTATGATAAATAAGTTACAAAACAGTGCCATTCTGTTAGTTTTCCAAATAATAAAAATCTAAAATATACGTTTTGTAGGGAATTTAATCCCACATAGCTGTAAGTTTTATTATGATGACGTGACTGTGATGTCGGTTATAAACATTAAATAAATGTACAAAACATTAGTTTATACACTTGTTAATGGCAACATTTAAGGACTTGCACATCAAAAACAGCAAAAATTACAAAAGGCGATATTGCCCGCATCACACTGAC
>Ga0056128_1005081_pt1 | contig 16531 bp, 8 predicted proteins | sample WorMetLIZISLAND2_FD_71113 | JGI IMG/M metagenome (GOLD analysis project Ga0056128, IMG submission 71113) | Marine gutless worms symbiont microbial communities from Max Planck institute for Marine Microbiology, Germany - Olavius geniculatus... ... | reverse complement strand
CTGTAAGAGATATCTGCAAAATTTTTGCGTCTATAGGGGGGGGGGGTTCTAGAGGTTGCGCCGTCGAACGCTGCAATCCATATTTTCCCCAAGCGACCCCCGTTGTTATGGCAACAAAATTTGGGACAAAATAGGCTATAACTAGGTTTCTGTAAAACCGTCGAACGCTTCCAATGACTCGGCTTTTGCTGGTTGCAGTTTCTCCAGTGGCAAGCAGGTGAAGTGCAGCGAGTTTGACGCTTTAGTGGAACTGGCGACCATCTGCTCAATGTGCAACGACTCAAGCGTCGACTACAACGAGGTTCGCATAATTGATAACATGTATTTTTATAGTTACATTTTATGTGTATTACTGTACAGGGTGTTCCAAAAAAACGGATACCCAGTTTTATTTTTGGGATAACTTCGGTAATTCAGCACCGATTTTAACCTTTCTTTCACTGTTACAAGCAGAAATTTATGGCGCGTAAAAGTGAAGTTTTTCAGCCCACCGCACCTTTATTGTGTGACCACATTACCTAGCAAAACAAACACTACTGCTAATGTCGGTGTTTATTCTGCCCAAATCAAACGATTTATTTTAAAAATTATTACTGGTAAACAAAGCAAATAAACACAATATGACGTAACAATGACGTCACAAGGCACTACTGCGAATAAGTAAGTAAGCTTTTTTATGCTACGAAATTGATATCTTTATGTGCTGTTTGTTCTCCGAGACCACTGTAGCTTTGACAATGTTTGTTTTGCTTGGTTATGTGGTCACACAATAAAAGTGCGGTAGGTGGAAGAACTTTACATTTACGCGCCATGAATTTCTGCTTGTAACAGTGAAAGAATAATTAAAATCGGTGCTGAATTACCGAAGTTATCCCAAAAATAAAACTGGGTATCCGTCTTTTTGGAACACCCTGTATAGCGCCACAAATTCAAACTATGGTAGTGAAGAATTTGCATTTGAACGATTACGCTTTTAATTGCTTTTACAGGTAGTTAGTGCCAGTTTAAAATATTGTGCTTCAATGACGCAGTAAGTGACAAAAATGTAAATAACGTTGCTAAGTGAGCGTTATATGGATATTACGAAAACAAATTAATGGTTCATAACACGACTGCTGCTAAAACGCGCAAGTCAAAATTGGCGTCCATAGTTTTAGCTCTTTTGGAGCTGTTGGCATTTTAACGCCCCAGCTGATTTGATTGTCTGGTCTTCTACATAGACACACAGTCCGATGAAAACAGGGAGACTGTTCGATAATTTGAAAGTTCGATAGTCCGAAAATTTCAGCGTTTTTTTTATTCAGACGTCGACTTAGCCTCTACATTTCCTTTCTACTGAGAGTGAGTGAGGTTAGGGTTAATGTTAGGCCGGGTCGTTCAGGGTTAGGCTGAGGGTTAGAGCAGTGTTATTTCAGTTTTCAAAATCATTTCAGTTTTAGTTTTTACAAAAAATTTTTAGAAATTATTTTAGTTTAGTTTCAGTATCAGTATTTACATCATTTCAATTGCAGTTTTTTATCGACGCAACTGACAATTTAACTATCAAACAACATCAAGTTCATTATCTCAAGCTGCTAGTCTACTAGCAGTAAATTTAGCAACTATCCAAAATTGTTATTTTTCAGGACGTTCTAGGGATGGAAAATCAAGGGAAAGTAATTCAAGACTTGTCAAGACTTTTCAAAAAGAGTGGAAACCCTGTTATATGCACGAAGACCCACACTCAAGTTAGCTGGGTCATGGGTTTGACTCTTAACCATTCAACTATCATGTAACAACTCTGGGCAAGTTGTTCACATACATGTGCCTCTGTCACCAAACAGTATAATTCTGCACTGGCTTAACTGTTGAACAGGTAAAGGCAATATATCGGAGAAATGTGGCCTATACCATTTATATAACCGAGCTGTGTCTACAGTTTGCTGCCAGCTCAGAGCAAGAAATGGAGATGAGCATTGACCCTGCGATCGCAGAGCAACGAGGTTTAGATGCTAGAATTGGGTTGAAAAATAGCAAAAGCTGGAAACTGCCACTGGTGTCAGTAAATAAGTGAATAAGTGAAGCATGCTGGAAAAATTTTAGGCAAAGACAACCATTTTTTCAGTATCAGTTTTTAAAATCGTTTTTATTACAGTTTCAGTAAAGTTTTTTGTGATTATTTTTCATAACTATATAGTATCAGTATTGAAAATCTTTTCATTATTAGTTTCCGTATGAGTTTTACTAAAATTAGTCATTTCAGTATCAGCTCGAGTTTCAGTTACTGGAATATCAGTAGGTTGGAGTAAGTGAAAATGCATGTGGCAGTATACACTGTCCGACTATCGAACTGTCGGTTTATAGACGCACAACCGTATACAGCACCTCCGCCATTCGCTCCATTTACTTGGTGTGACGTTGCAGGCGAAGTCGACGTACGAGAAAGTGGGCGAGGCGACAGAGACGGCACTCACCGTGCTGTGTGAGAAGATGAACGTGTACGCCATCAACAAGGCCGGCATGTCCAAGAAAGAACTGGGCACCGTTTGCAACCAGAACATCCAGTCCATGTGGAAGAAGGAATTCACCCTCGAGTTCTCACGCGACCGCAAGTCCATGAGCTCGTACTGCACGCCCATCAAACAGACGAAGCTCGGACCAGGACCGAAGATGTTTGTCAAGGTATGATTCCACAACCAGATAACCCGAATAATAGTAGTAGTAGTAGTAGAATTGTAGTAGAATGTTAATGTTGCGACAACATTACAGATAATTTGTAAGCGCCTTTAAGCAAGTTGTTAACCTAACTCCGCCTTATACTCTTGGTGATATAAGAAATGAATAGTAGCTTACGGGCTGCGGGGGTAGGCCTAATGTAGCTAGTTGGGGTGGGGACGACGGTACATCTGGCTGGACCACGAGCCCAACTGGCAATGGATGGCCGCATAGTGCGCTGCGGTATCATAAGCTTATGCCAATCAGTTGCCGCTTCCGAGATTGTAAAACGCTTCTGGTCACAAGTCCGTCTCATTTAAGAAGCGCTCTATCAAATACCGTACTTTGCTTGTTACCTTGTACTTTTAGTATATGACTTGGACAGACGGGTGGCGTGTGCTTGCCAGGGCGCGCCGGAGGGTGTGCTGGATCGCTGTCAGTTTGTGCGTCTCGGAACAGAGAAAGTGCCAATGAGTCCCGCGCTCAAAGCAGAGATCAACAAACAGTGCAAGTTTTACGGAACCGGTAATCTTACTTACTTATTCCTGTCACTCTTAGTTTCTGTACGTTAGAACTAAAATCTTTGAACCGGATGAACCAAACAGAATTGATTACAAGTAAAGCTCTGCTGACGCAAACAAAAACGCGCAACAGCGGTGCACCGTCGTACGCTAGTGGTCCGTAGACTTCATCCGTAGATCTCATCCGTACGGCTTTTGGCTAGTTTCACATAAGGCCCAGTTAAAGAAAATCATTTACCAGATGGCGCCAGACGAACTATACGACTAAATGTATGAGCCCTAAGCTTATAGTGTTTTACTTGTACTTACTAGATGGCGTCACTATCTCGCTCTGGCAACGCCTTATCAGCTGGATGTCGCAGATTTTTCCTACTCCCTCATTTAGCGCCCTCGTTCCGGGTGACTCCCTTCGAATTTATGGAAAAGCTTTATGGTTCCTGAAACTAGAATCTTTCGGGCAGTCGAAGGTGAAAATTTGATAATCCTAGCTTGCACCGCTTTTGACTGATCCACCCGTGTGACGGACGGACGGACGAACGGACAGAATTGCGATGGCTAAGACGCCATCGCGCTACAGCAATAGCTGCTGTTGCGCGTAAAATGTCAGTCAGCAATTTCGAATCACTGACGTTGATGTACATAGACTAGTTTTGGTTTAGCCTACATTTTTAGTAAACGTTCAATTTTTACGCTCGACAGCAGGTACTGCTATAGCGCGTCTTAACCATCGCAATTCTGTCCGTTCGCCCGTCCGTCTGCCTGTCCGTCTGTCTGTCCGTTCGTCACATGGGTGGATCAGTCAAAAACGATGTAAGCTAGGATTACCAAATTTTTACCGTCGGCTGCCTGGAAGACTCTAGTTCCAGGAACCGAAAAGCTTTTCCATAAATTCGAAAGCGGTCACCCCAGCGAGAGCGCGAAATGAGAGGGGATAGGAAAATTTTACGATTTTGAGCCAATAAGTCGCTGTACCTCAGAAACGATGCGAGATATGGCCTAGGTTACTATTAATCACTAATAGAAAGTCGTACGCTGGCTCTCGATTGGCGCCGAATTCAATAACCTTGAACGCTAAAATAGGGTTTTTATGGATTTTTTGGCGATTTTGGGCTGCGACACAACTCTATAGCGTTCGCAAAATGTCGCCACGCAACTAACTCGTTATGCAATGCAAATGGAGATTTGCTATTTGTATATTAACTTAGCGTTAACTCCCCAGTGGGCACTGGGCCTTCATACATGCACTGCTGTCGCGCATTCCCTTTGCTAGGCTTTCTTGTTTTGTAAGTTTTCTGCGAAAGATAATAAAAATTTTAGAGCATTAGCTTAATTGGATGAATGTCATTTCTGTGGCAGCGCCGACACCGTAGCGTAAGTTTGTAAGCTCTGATATTTTCTCGTACACTGTACTCTGTATGATGGCAGGACGTGACACGCTTCGTTGTCTCGCCCTTGCGACCATCGACCAGCCAATGAAGAAAGAAGAAATGAACCTAGAAGATTCGACAAAATTCGCCAAATACGAGGTTTATATATTAAACGATGTATTCTGACAGGTGGAGTTAGTCTCCTCCTGCGTGATTCTTACGGTACTCGTAGTTTTGTTTACTTGTTTTTTCTTCCAACAACTCGAATTTCCATAAATTGAAAAAAATTAGTAGTCGAGGAGCAGTTGATTTGCTTTCTGTGCCGTAAACACTTTGTTAAATAAACCTTCTAATTTGCATATCATGTTCAATATTTTTAAGATCTAGTTTAAGCATTATGTATAACATTTTTTCAATAACATTGCTATCGTATACTATCATATGTAGCCTACTACAAAGACAAATTAGGTATTTTTTCTTGCTGTCTTTTTTACCACTTGTTACAAAAAATACAATTTATACTTTTGGACTATCTTTGTACACTTTGACTATTTCTTAGTCTTGCTTCTTAAGCTTGTTCTGTTTTTTTATGTTTTTGGTGGATTTCAGTAATAACCGTGGCCAGAGCCAAAACCGTAATGTTGTTTAAACGCAAACATTTCACATTCATGTGGTATTGTCTCAGTCGTCAGTAAAACAGGGTTGCTGATTTACGAGTGTATGGACGAGTGTAAAATGTAGAGTTTGCGTGTGTAGACGAACTGTACGTTCGTTGGAGTCGTTGGAATGCTGGATCCGCCACGCAAAGAAGTCATCGACGCCATCAAAAACTGTCGCTATGCCGGCATACGTGTCATTGTCATCACTGGAGACAACAAGGTTTCTTCTATCGTTTTCTGTCTTACTCTTCCTCTTTCTCTTGCATACAGATAGCTATGCCGAGCCGTTTAGCAACATTTAACCTTTTTCAGTGGGAACCTCTTATAGGGTCTTGAGGCGAGCGTCCTATGGCTTGCTCTTTAGTAGTCTGGACTCTGGAGCAAAGCAAAACTACTGGTTGTTGAACTGGACTTGAGTGCGTGATCAAATTAAATGCTTTAAACGCTGATATTCTAATCGCTAAAACCAATTTAAAAGATGGTAAGTTGGCAATGTGGCATTAGAAAAATAAACAAACCTTATGCCAAATTCTGTTGGGAGACAACTGCATTAGTCACTCCAAAAGCGCGCGTAGAGAGATCAACGCGGAATTTTTACTTGTGCTACGTTACGTCGTTAAAATCAAAGCAAAGATGTTTGGAATTGTTTTTTTTGTTTGTTTGTTTGTGTGGCGGCAGGCGACGGCCGAGGCAATCTGCCGTCGTATCGGCGTGTTCTCGGAGACGGAAAGTACCGAGGGAAAGGCTTTTACTGGTCGCGAGTTCGATGACCTGAGCCCCGACGATCAAGCCAAGGCCGCCAGGAACTCACGACTGTTCGCTCGTGTCGAGCCGGCGCACAAGAGCAAGATCGTCGAGTATCTGCAGGCCGACGGAGAGATCTCGGCCATGGTAAGATACAAAGATTGTTGAACGTGAAAATTTTTGTCCATAAATGCAAAGTTTCGGGTTAAAAATTGCAATTTTGGGAAAATTGAAGGGCAAATTTGGAAATTTGAACACTCATAATATTCTTTAGCGGAAATTTGCAGCTGTCGGAATTATGTGGAAAAATTGCAACTTTTTGCCCTGTGTACTTTTTTTAACCCACCACGCCGCTGGTAATTGTGGTAGAGGTGGTAATGGTAGTGGCGGCGGCAGTTGACAGTAGTGACCAAAGCGTGAGTGTTTCTGTCAAACGTTGATAAACATTTAGCCAGTTACAATCTTAATACTGCATATCATGCATCTCGCAACATTTACTGCCTGTCGAATATTTGAAACCGTACATTTCATTTAGGCGTAATTGAGGAAATAGTTAAAGTAAAAGGTTAAAAGGTTAAAGATAGTGTTATAGCTCTTAATAAAAACCCATTTCAAAGTTACGGAGCGTCACCTGCCGTATGGGATCACACAGGTGAACGCGCCTCGTCTTAGCCCCAGTCAGATAAACCGGCATTCGATTTATCTACCCCGGAGGGATGGAAGGCTGAGTTTACCTAGGCGACTGGTTACATACCGAAATGGCTTCCCTGTCTGCAGGCAGTCACCCATCCGAGTACTAAACCCGGCCCGGCGTAGAGTAACATCGTTAATCGGATGAAACGCGTTACCGCTACGCCACGCCACCAACCCAAAGTACGACGTAATAGAAGTGAGCTGTTGGGTGGGCGAAAGAAACAGCGTTCGTCCCGTAAAATCCATACTCCGGCTGTTATAAATAGTTCTCTTGATGGGGCGTTGGGTGGGTGTATCCTGGACTAAGTGACCTACTAGTTAGTCTTGACAATAACGTTTGTCTTTACACGGTATACGGTGGTCGCGCTGCAGACAGGCGACGGGGTGAATGATGCTCCGGCTCTGAAGAAGGCCGAGATCGGCATTGCGATGGGTTCGGGCACGGCGGTCGCCAAGTCAGCCTCGGAGATGGTGCTTGCTGATGACAACTTCTCGACGATCGTCGCCGCGGTCGAGGAAGGGCGCGCCATCTACAACAACATGAAACAGTTCATCCGATATCTCATCTCTTCCAATATCGGCGAGGTCCCTTTTTCTCTGCTGTCTTTCTTGCCTGTACGCGACCCTGTACTGACGTAGTAAGGCGTAAAAAAATTCCTGTGCTCCCATTTGTCATTTGTATCTAAAAGAACAGCTATCCCTATGAAATTTTATTGGTCCCTGAAACATATTGGTATAGTTTTTTTGGTTAAAGGTTAAAGGTTAAAGGTCACGTATAGCTCCTAATGAGCAAACCCATCTTAGAGCTACGGAGCGTCACTTGTCATATGGGATCACACAGTGTTACCTGCCACCCGACAGAGGTGAACACGCCCAGTTTTAACCCCAGCCAGATAGGCCGGTACTCGATTTACCTACCCCGGAGGGATGGAAGGCTGAGTTGACCTAGGCGGTTGGTTGCATCCTGAGATGGTTTACCTGCCTACAGGCAGTCACCCATCGCAGTATTAACCGGGCCCGGCGTACAGTAACTTCGCTGATCGGATCAGACGCGTTACCACTGCACCACGCTTACCGCCAGTTAGTTTCTAGGTTTTACGGTAAAAAAAACTGTTAACATCTACTACGTTACGCTAATGTTTTGTTACTTTAGTTTCTAGCTACTGGTACTATACACTTTGTTTTATGTGTAGTTTTATGTATACACGGTATGTCATAAAATAAAAATTAAAAAAGGTTTTAAAATACTGTTTTGCCAAATTGCAATAGAAGTTCAGGAGAATTTATCGTCTTAATACGAGAAAAAATTCTCTAGCATGATCATCGGCTTTAGATCTGCATATCGTAACGGTCCACGTGCGATGTCTGTTCTTGGATGCAGGTGGTGTGTATATTTCTGACGGCAGCGCTGGGAATGCCAGAGGCTCTAATACCCGTCCAGCTGTTATGGGTCAATCTAGTGACGGACGGTCTGCCTGCCACGGCACTGGGCTTCAATCCGCCAGACCTGGACATCATGAACAAACCTCCACGCAACCCAAAGGAACCACTCATCAGCGGCTGGCTGTTCTTCCGCTACATGGCCATCGGCTGCTATGTCGGCTGCGCCACGGTCGGTGCTGCCGCATGGTGGTTTATCGTCTACGAGAAAGGACCGCAACTCAACTACTATCAACTGGTAAACCACTTCCACTTTAACACGTAGTAGTCTCGCATGCGTCATTGTTATGCAGAAAACGTAGCAAAAATCGTAGTAATTTAGTTCACTTTTTATTTTTTTTATCGCAGTCGTTTCTTATGATCCAACTACCGGCATCATAGTTTTTGTCTTGACTAGTCAACTTTCATAACATTTTTGTTTTAATTGTGTTAGAATTGTACTTTTCACAATGTCGATCTTCAGATGCAGGTTTGTTCGTCAATGTCTACAGCAAATATTGGTGGTGTAAAACAGTTTTATTATGCAATCTTTGTTGTCACGATTTCTCGGTATTACTCCAGAACAGGTCAGTGATGACTGATAGTCTACTACCATGTTGTTAGACACACCACATGCAATGCCCGGCGGAGCCCCGGATGTTCCCAAGCATCGACTGTAACGTATTCAACTCGGCCAAAGCCAAGACCTGTGCACTGTCCGTGCTGGTCGTTATCGAGATGTGCAATGCGCTCAATAGGTAAAACCAACACGGCGTGCCTCGTGCATGACGTCATCGTGACGTCACGGGCACCTGGTTGATGTCTGCATGTCGCAACCGCGGGCGCCTCGTTTAATTGTTTTTGTGTTATCGGGTTGCGAATGCGATTGCTTGTACGGCGACAGCTCGTGTCACAGGCCCACAAGAACTGAACTACGGTGTCTGTCGGCATACGAGATGCTGTGAAAAAATATATAACTTTTCCGATTCGGTGTCAGAAACAACTGACTAATATTGCCAGCAATAATCGAACAACCCACATTATTGTGCTTGAACTAGATTTTAATCTTCCACATTTAACAGATTTGCGCCAACATGGTAATCTTTTGCGATATAGCAGCGGATGAGGTTTTTCATTTATAACACTGCAAGATACGCGGTACGTAAGCTTAGAGGATGTCCAAGTGTGCATATCTACATGTTTTTTGATGATGATCATAATTTACAAATCACTACAATTATACAATATTAAGTTCAAGAAATTCTTCATCACCCGTACAATATTTACATTTTTCCAATAGTTACAACCAAAATTTGTTATTTTACCGCGAAAAAAATTATCGTCGTTACTACCTCTGCTGTTACTGTTTGGTTATGAGAGATGGAATTACTGCATGTTTTTCTCTGTGTGTTTTTTGGATCAGACTCATCAGTCGCAGTGTCTAGTCCAGGACGAGCGCTTTCGCCTAGTCGACTGCGACATTTTCGCGCACAATAAGCCGCCGACCATGGCGCTGTCGACGCTCGTAGTGATTGAGATGCTGAACGCTCTCAACAGGTAAGGAAGGCGTCGAGCCGACTGGCGTCACTCGAAGCCCACTACCGCTTACCTGCTACTGCTGCTGCTGGCGCCGCTGTATGGAAGGATAGCGTGAAATGTGAACGTGCGGAATGCGACGATGAAACGTCGACATTTTCGCGTTATTACTTCGTACTTATTTCGCTTAGAGCTGGCTTTTGAACGTTCGCACTTCGCATTTCATACGATGCGCGGACGCCGGTGGCGACAGAAGTGGTCGGCGGTGCGGCGGTTGTGGTAGCATGATGGCTGCTGGTTGCTGGTGTCTTGCCGTGATCGCTGACTGCCTGTACAGTAGTTCTATAACACTGTCCAACAATTCGGCAAACATCGATGGCACGGTCAACAGCTTACACTAGCAGTGGAATGACGCTTGTACTGCCCACCTGGTGTTCAAATCAGCTCAGCCAATGGCTGCTGCGGCGTTGTTGCTGGCTAAAGATCGCCCAGTAAGTACTCGTAAATTATGTAGTACATTGTGATCCGCAGAGAACACGACACCGGTATGCGGTTTTAAAGGCCAATAATCGATTTCAAAGCAACAACGCAAAAATCCTTATGGGTGTTCTGAAGTGGGTTACTGAATTTTGAACTCTGAAACGTTAGTAAAATAGAAGCAGAAAATTTTCGACAGGAAAGTAAATTAATCTTAGCGTCTAAGTTCACTGTCAGAATCGGAAGTGCATAACAGATGCGAGTACTTCACAGACAACGTCATTCTAACTTGTTGATAAATCTCGTTCAATTTACTAACAAAAAATGTACATTATGTCAGAGCAAGTGAGTTAGATGCTGAGTTGCTTACCATGATAAGAGACCTGTGCGACTCAGCGTGTCACAGTATTGGCCGACATCTAATTTACGCAGATCGTAAGAAGTCATCGCATTGCCAGCCCAAATATCGTAGTAACTATTTGTACAACAACGGTAATACGGATTTTTGTGGTGCGTTTTATCACATTTAAGAATGTGTAAAATTTTGCACTGAAAAAAGAAGTGCGATTTGGCCGTTATATATAGGCTACAACGATTCCATATTGTGTAATAAATATACTGTGCAGACGCGTTTCATCGCCGACAGAGCTGTTGACTGGTGCTGTCGACTATTTATGCGTGTTTTTATTCTAATAATAAAATCCCGCATCACCAGGTGGTCACGATTACACAAGGTGTCTTCACAGCTAGCACGCTGCTACCGTTGGCTTCGATGTACGCTGTCAAACCTCGATTCCTTCCTTCCTGGCTTGATGAAAAAACGCATCGAAATTTACATTAAAATTAAAATTCGTCGACTTTTGATTTGTGAAGAATGATTTTCTTTATCGTTTGTCTTTATTATATGGAACGTTTTTCGTTGGTTGTTTGCTTAAAGTCATAATGCATGCTAGGGATTGAATGTACTAACATGCATGCGAAGCGTGAATAAGAACGGTTTATGCAGATTTTTTAGTAAAACTGTTTTCTAATTACAATTTAGATTTAGCATAAATCCAGAAGTTAATTCCGACGCATGATTTCAATTTCGCTGCTAATTTGTTACCGACAAATAACTTGGCATGTGTGTCTCGCGTAGCCTATTTATTTTAAGTTAACGCTATGAAATTCAAACGTCAATAATGATTAATCTCTGAAATAGGAATTGGAACGTTACACATCAACATTACACGACTGGTTATTGAATTGTCAGAAGCATGCTATTATGATTAGTATTACATCACGTCTTGCAAATTTTAGGTTGTCATTTATTTAAATTTGTACAACGTGATAACATATAGGCCTAGGAATAGTTTATGTTTACAGCGTGCATATTTTTGGTTTTCGTACGAAAATCATGAACGTTCACGAACTAGATCTGCTACTAACTACTAATTGTGAAAACACTGATTCTAGCAGACACTTTAAGACGGCGTGATAGTCTATCATAAGCTATTTATACCCTGTTTACACGATCGAGCAAACATCGAGCAAACATCAAGCAGGCCTGATGGAACCCCGCCCCTTGGCTCAAATGTAGGCCTAGGTTTAGCCTACAGCTGATCACGTGTTATGTAGACCTTTCAATTACAACACGCCCGCCCTCCTAATTAGCATGCTAATTGCCATAGGTCGTCGAACTAGCTGGATGAATGCTAGCAAACATCGAGCAGACGTCGAGCAAACGTCGAGCAATTAGCACGTATATTTTGAATACATTTGCTCGACGTTTGCTTGATGTTTGCTCGATCTTGTAGACGGAGTATTACTGAACCCACTCATGCAATGATCGTGGTCTGTCTGTCTGTGGACTCAGTATTTCAGAGAACCAGTCGCTGATGATGATGCCTCCCTGGTGCAATCGATGGCTGGTGGCTTCTATCGCGCTCTCCATGTCTCTTCACTTCATGATAATTGAAGTCGACTTCCTTTCGGTAACATCTCCGAGCTGTCGTCGTGTTTAATTCGCCCAAATAACCAATTATTTATTTAAACAGATTGGTTAAAAAACTAACTGATCAGCTACATTAGAAAAGCAATTACCAATCGCGTCATATAGGAATACAATATGATAGGAGCATAGATGTAAAAAAACTTTTATTACGTTTTTTATTCTTGCCACATTTTTTAGGTTTTTTAACGTTTTTTTTATTTTGCTCAAGGTTTTTTATTTAAAAAACGTGCATTGAAAATCCCATCAAAAGCTTCGTGAAGCATTTTTGGGATTACAGAAACGAATTAATAAGTCATAGTGATGTAGTTTACTTAGTCCAAATATACTAAATAAAACTTTTTAACTAGCATATTTACTTAGTTTAATGTTGTTGTCTTACGACCACACAGCTGAATTAAAATTAAATCAAGTTCTCTTTATCTAAACTATTATTCCAGATATACTGCGCTTACAGCATTAGGCATTAGGCAAGAAGTTGAACACATTATGGCCAACGTTTTTATCCAACGTTTTAAACGTTTTTTTATTCTTGCCACGTTTTTTACGTTTTTTAACGTTTTTTTTATTTTTCCTGGATCGTTTCTTACATCTATGGACAGGAGCTCGGCAGCTGTAAATCGCATTAACCCCAGTGCACTGGTTGCCTATGTTTTTCGCCTGTATCATGTAATGCACTTATTGCATTTACACTATAGACTGGCCTACAGTGATTTCGCGGAGAGCTGGAACGTGAAAAGAAGCCGCGATCGACGCGCGCTCATTGTCGCCTGTCGTAAGTGATAGGTCCGACGGGTCCAGTTATGTCATCCGTTAGCTCGGGTTTGTACTTGGCTGACAGCTGAGGGTGAGCGGACCGCCCGACACATCAGTCTGACGCTTGGCCAGGTGGGTGGGTAGGTCGGATGTTTCGGAAGCCCCTCGGACCCCTGTGCGTAACGCGTTTTTCTGTTATCCCGGCTCACAAACGCTGCGATTGTTAGACAGCTAGCGCCTCCTCATCCGGTAAGACGCAGTCGTCCAGGAACCGACTGGAATTCGCCTGTGCACTGATCCCACTACAGTCTGAAGCTGTCCAACTATCCCGAGTTCATTGATCTACTTGTAAGCCAACTCAGCGACTGTATTCACCCTTCTTTGTCGTCGCCTTTGCAGGCTTTACTCCCCGAGTCTGTTTTTAAACGGCCCAACTCCAGTAACACGAAAGAATAATAATATTATGGTTTTGTAAGCGGTAGTAGATTTGGCTTTATTTAGCTTTATTCAAAGACTATGCGATGTATGTGTGTGTGTGTGTATATATGTGCAGGCGGTTTTTCAAATAACTCCACTGTCGCTAGAAGAATGGGAAGCCGTATTAAAGTTGTCGTTTCCCGTAATATTGATCGACGAAGTGCTAAAGTTTATCGCCCGCAAGTTCACTGACGGTATATTTCTATAGTTCTGCTTAATATTATTTCGACTCTTTTTTTGCTATTTCCGTGTATTTTTGTTTTATTTTTGACAGCCTACTGCTTAAATTTAAATAGAATTTTTTTGGTCTAAAATGTAGCAAAACTGAACTGTCCAAACAAACACAAACTCTGTTGCAAATAACTTTTTTTAGCACTGTAACCACAAACTTTCCACCCGTTTGTTCGTCATCTGGCCCGTATTTTACTGTAGGAATTTGTCAGCAATTTATATACACGGTGTTTCATAAAAACCCTTTTTTCATAATTTACTTAAATGGTGATCAATTTACACGACATTTTTTTCCAGTTGTAGCCGAAGAAATACTAATTCAATATATTTCAACAAAATGTGGCAGTTGACTGAATATATTCTTCGCTAGTCGTGACTTGACGTTGCTTAGTGCTGACACGATGAACACTCTTCATCAGCGAACCAGATTAAGTTCACCATTGAAGCAGAGTAGCAACTGACAGCACCAGTTGAGACTAGCAAGTTTGTACCCGTGACACATTATGACGTCAGCGTTACGTCACAGCTAGCAAAGAATATTTAATCAACTGCCATATTTTGTTAAAATATTTTGAATAAGTATTTCTTCAGCTACAACTGGTGAATTTTTTTGTGTGTGAATTGATCATTATTTGAGTAAATTATGAAAAAAAACAAAAAAGGGTTCTTTTTATGAATGAAACACCGTGTAGATTTCGATTACAGGCTCAACAGTCAAATTCCATCTTGTAACGAAGGTGGCAAAAAAAGCTGGGTGAATCTGATTGGATGTGAAACTGTTGTTGCAGTGGCCGTGGCCAGTGATCCTATGGCCGACAAGTCGACGTGATGAAAATCGTTCTTCTAAAGTTCTCGCAACATCATCTGTCTTATTTGAGAGATACTTCGTCTGAACTGCTGAGTAGACCAGTCAACGTTGGAACCGCGTCATTGCAATTTGCATACGACTGTGCGTGTGTTCGACGTATGTGCTGTTCTCTGCTGGCGTACACCCGATCAAAGTCAGAGCGTTTTGATGCTCGAAAACGTCTTTGATTTTAAATTTCGATTTTTGAGCGATAGGCGATGAGTCACAGTATTGTGTCAGTGACTTAAGTCTAAACAAAAAACATGTTTTAGAGACCAGTATTAAGACACGTACGGTCTTTGAAACATTAATTTCTTCAGCATGTTGACGACAATAACATGCTTTGTTGCAGTTATTAGTTTATGTGCTAGATTAAACTGTCATCTGAGCTTGTCTGCCAGTTTACCAGTACAACTGCAAATCATTTGTCGTAATGTGTCGTATCGTACTGTAGATAATTGCCACAGCGCACGTTAACAACCGAACACAAAGAACCAGTTTAAGCACGCGTGTCCTCCCAAGCGTAATTAAATTGATACACACCGGTATAGCAGTTAGGTACATAATAATATTATAATAATAGGATGAGCCAGAACGTGATTATTTTTACCCCTACCAGAATTCGAACCAGAACCCGTTGTCAGTAACTATAACCATTGACCATTCGGCTGCTCCAACCGATGATAAGTGCATTAAGGTCACGGCCACGCTCGTGATGCGGGTTAGGCCTACAATATTACACGAAAAAAGTTAACATGCGCTGGAGCAAACAAAAAAATGATGAAAAATAGAATTAAATTAAACTAAAACGCAACAGTCTTCTTTTCTTGCTGACAAAACGATGCACGTTTAGTGTTTAGAGTGAGTTACGACGTAATGTCAGCACTGGGTCACACCGCCAAGCCAGTTCGTTAGGAAACTTTTTTATCCTTTTATCGGTCACGGCAGTTTTCCAGATTCAAGTCTCCGTAGAAACGGTTAATCACTCATTCACGGCTCGTTAACTCGTCTGTCTCCCGAACGCCGTTTAAGCGGCTACTAGTCTCTCTGCCAAACTTCAGTGGCCCTTATTTGTAGGCACTAAAAACGCAGCCAATGCCGGCTAAATCTGACCAAATGCACGCAGAAAATGTTTAAAAATAGTTCGAAAACAACAATGAAAGTGGTTATTTTTGTTATGCGACGTTTGTTAATGTCTCTGGACTCGAGAGGGTCGCGCAGTGCCTTGATTGTTCAAGTTGTGTTTGATGTTTTATTTTGTTAAAATGAATTGTCATTTAATTAGACCTAGTTCGTGTGTGTGTGTAAAATTCTGTATGTATTTATTAATTTCGATGTGGATTGTGGAGTGCCGCATTTGCTTCTGTAGAAATAATTGCAAATAGTGTCAATAGATTCATTATAACCAGTAGCACAAAGATGCGTGTCACAACTGTCACATACGGTGCACCTTTTTAGTAGCAAAATGAACGTAAAGCTTGCGCCTCAGATTCAGTGAGTTTCTCGCTGACATTGTGCGCTTTATAAATTAAATTTACTTACTTACTTACTTACCCAATTTCGAGCCGTTATGATGTAATAATGAATGTTAATGCGGTGAATTGTCAACTTGTAAGGATTGAACGAGAACGTTCTATCATAATTTAGACAGCTATTCATCGGGTTTATTCATTTTACCGGCACTGATGCGCTGAAAGTGTTGCCTTCATCTAGCCTACAGGGTGCCCCCAAAATAGTAAGCTATTGTACTTTGTCTACATCTTTGCTGAATATTGACCATTTTTTACAATTTTTTGACCAGTGGACTCTGTAACAAATTTGCTACTTAGTGGCATGCACAACACACCTATTTTGTCGATACACTACCTTGTAAAACACAAATATCCAAAAATTAACAATACTTACAAATGGGCAGAAGGTTTGATAGTAAATTTTTAATGTATTTAACCTGAATGTTAAAATATGAGTTACACTGAATGTCAAGAACAATAAATGACATATTAAACATTTTTAAAAAGTAATTTGAACAATTTTACTGTGCACTAATTTTTACTGTACACTAATGCATGTTGATGGCTGCATTCGTCCAGTCAGCGTGCAACAAACTACGCCAAGTCTCG
>Ga0056128_1005080_pt1 | contig 16533 bp, 11 predicted proteins | sample WorMetLIZISLAND2_FD_71113 | JGI IMG/M metagenome (GOLD analysis project Ga0056128, IMG submission 71113) | Marine gutless worms symbiont microbial communities from Max Planck institute for Marine Microbiology, Germany - Olavius geniculatus... ... | reverse complement strand
ATTTAATGATAATTTATAAACAATATAAATTGCTGTTTGTCAAAACGTCACTGTGACGTCATCGGCAGTAACGTGTAACCAGTTTAAAAAAATTAAATAGCATTTTTAGCATGAACATTTTTGAATGCCGAAAAATCAGTAGGCGGTCATGTTAAAAAGTCTATAACTTCGTCATTTTTTAACAGAATCAAATTTTGTTTGGCAGTTAGATGTAACAGGTTTCAGCAAATAAACTTGTAAAATTTCAAATTAAAATTCCAAGCGGTCGCTGAGAAAACGGCAAAAAACTTTAGGGGGCTACTTTTTTTTGCCGCACCCTGTATAGCTGGTCTCATACGTTAGTAAACATTTTCGCAGCTCCACATTACATCACATTGCATGTCATCACTCAGCAACCGCCGAATGACTGGCAATGCTGTTATCACCACACACATAAAAGCCGATCTCATACACACAAATGGACAACTTGAACACTCACGATCAAGACACAGCAGCTAGCTGGAGAAGCTCTAAGAATTGGAACGATAGATGTGTACTGACAGGGGCTTGCCCCTCCACAGTTGTGGGATCCGGGGAAAATTTTTGATAAGACAGGTGCAAATCTGCAATTTGATGACGTAGAGTCATCGAGAGTCGTACAGATGGAAAATCGAAGCTTTTCCTGCCACTTTTGAAAGTGGAATAAAATTTGCCATCCATACTATGTATATACACTGTGAGTCAAAAAAACGGTGCCACTTTTTTGTTGTTCATATCTTCACCAAATGTTAACGGATTTTCAAAATTCTTTCACCGATGCATTCCCAAGACAGTTAGCAACAAAGTGCTTATTAAATATTTACCACACTTTAACTCTGTGGCTACACTACCATGTAAAACATAGATTTTTAAAAATCACTCTAATCACTGTGATATGCATGCAAAGAAATATCTTCTGAAACAATTGTTACTAATTTTTATACGAAAATTAAATTACGTTTAGTTTCAGTTACACTTCTAATGTCTGCAAACAAAAACAGATGATTTTATGGTGAGAGATAAATTCTAACGCAGTAACGATAAACTGGTATTGTAACATACCATTTAGTTATGGCTGACATTTTATCCATGCCTGCAGTAAAATTGCTTAAAGCGTTGGCCCACTATGTAAACACAGGCAAGGAGACGCTTTCTCCATTCACTGACAGGAGTATCAATAATGTTCTGCTCCAGCACAATCCAGGCTCTACCAGTCGCTTCTTTACTTTACAAACATTCCTAAACTTCATCTGGTAGACACACTGCTGCATGACAGTCAAACCTTTGATTATACTTTTTGATTTTTGCTGTTTTACATCATCGCTTAAACAAAATTAAATAAATTGTTTGCAGTTTTTTTATATATAATACTAGGAATATTCTGTTGCCTGTTTGGTGGGACTCCAGGCATCGTTCACCCTACAGGACTCTAGCGCTTGCCAGAGCACCAGAGTCCTCACCGATTCCAAGTCCCTCATCCAATGCTTGTCCCAAGACCCCACACGCCAGACAAAGCCTACGTTTTGTTCAATCTGGGCTGCTGTGTCAGCTAATGGCGCATCGAATAAAGTTAACGTCCAGTGGATACCGGCACACATGGGCCTGGAAGGAAATGCAGCAGCCAACCAAGAAGCCAAGCGAGGGAGCATGCTTCTACATTCATCCGACATCACTTCAGCCACCAAAGCTCTTAAACGGCACCAACGGAGTATCGCTGAGGATAGGTACCTCAGCGATCCTCGTACCAGTGTCTATAGAGTATTTACAGGCAGACAACACTGTTACCAACATTGGCAACGGGATCGGTCCAGGGACCAGTGCGTCACAATGGCACAAGTACGCACCGGCCATTCTCCGCTGGTAGCAGCCTATCTGCACTGTATCGGGCGCTGGGACTCGGCCATCTGTCCACACTGTCAAGGCACCGAAGAAACAGTCGAGCATCTGGTGTTCCAATGTCCAGCCCACGATCAGGCCAGAAGGGACACGTGGCCTGGAGACAGCTTCACAAACAGATCCACAATACCTCTGGAGCTACCTGGAACGGATTGGGGTGGTGACCCGCCCCCCAGACCGGGAATGAGAGGGAGAGAGAAATATTCTGCAGAAGTTTCATACACCGAGCCCAATATGTTGTGAGCAGTAATTGAGTGATCATATAAGACTTGCCGAATGCCAGTGCTTGCCATGCCCAAACGTTCCATCTGCTCCTTCTTCTTAGGATCCAATTTCTTCATTTTGTCATCTCTCTTCTTACTCTCAATGCTCAGTTTGCCGTAGTCCAGAGTCAGCGAGGCTGGACTGACAACCATAAACACAACCACTAGTATTAACTAAAGCTGTGAAAATTAACAATTATTAATCACATGATTAATCATTGTCTTTGAACAGACTCATAGGTTGAAACAGTAACTTAATAAGTCACATAATTTCATCGATTTACAACCTTTTATTGTTGATGTTTCGACAACCGCTGCTGTCTTTTTCGGAACGACTGTCCACCAGGTGTCGCTGTAGCAGACAGTGAGCAATCATAGGACCCCTCGTCTCGGTTCATCGACCTGTCTTTTTCTTTCCTGATGTGAATCACTTCCCTGATCTATCGGTCCATCCTGTTGCTTTCTCTGTCGATCACCTTGGCGTGGTCCCAGTCTATGACGTGGTTCAAAGAGATGGCGTGGTCTGTGACTGCCGACTCTGTTGCTGCGGATTTACTGGTGCTTCGTGTGTATGCACTCACATCGCGTTGTGTGACTTCCTGTCGGTGTTCCTGAAGACGTACACCGAAAGCTCTGCCCGTTTCACTAATGTAGTTTTTGTCACAGTTTTTACATGATATTTTGTACACGCATTCACATGCATCTTGCTGTCTGCGCTTGTCCTTTGGATGTACAAGGAGACTTCTTATTGACTGAAAAGGTTTCATGACCGTGGGAATACCACATCGTCTGTATGCTCGAGTGATGGCTTCTGACAATCCATGTACGTACAATATGACAACGGTTATCCTGTTTTGCTCCGGAAGCGATACACATCAGAAAAGAAAAAGACAAGACGATGAACTGAGACAAGAAATCCTATCAACTTCCACACATCTATGACTGCTTACTGTCCGCTGCAGTGACACCTGGTGGACAGTCGTTCCGACGAAGGCAGCAGCGGTTGCCGAAATGTCAACAATAAAAGAAAAAGGATTGTAAATCGATGAAATTACGTGACTTATGATTAATAATTAAAAATTTGCGACTATAATTAAAGTTTTGGTGATTTAATTTTCTGAAATAATCGCATCACAAACAATGCATTAAAAATAAATTGACAAAACATCTGATAAGCAATAAGCAATCTCTTCAGGTAAACGGCTAAACCAAACAAACAGTTAGAATGTATAAACTTACTGTTGTTGCAGTGCCCTTTGACAGCTATTAAATAAATAATTTACAAAGGTGACAAAAACTAAAAACGTGCATCTATCTTGAACAGTAACCACTGTAATTTTAATCATAATTAACGATCAATTAATCGTTAATTTCTGAAAAGTTAACTACCCATGGTCGCTGGAACCATTTGCTAAGGCCTTAATGGCTGGTCTGAAGCCTTAACGGCTGGATTAGTGGTTTAAACTGCTAAGCCATTAAGCTAGTGGCAGTCCTGACCACTAAGCCTTAAGCCAGAGGCTTAGCGGTGCATATTGCTAAGACGTCTGTCACTGGTAGTAATTTTTGTGACCAAAAAGAAACAACATTTACGTGATTCGTAACAAAATACGACAAACTACTGTTTTCCCATGGAGTGCATTACATTCACCAGGGGGGGCACTGTGATGACCGATGAGGACACGCGCACTTATGCTAGTGGCTCTGCTTGCAACAGCATGAGCACAACAAATTGTTTGGTTTTTCTCTAAACTGCTAAAACCGGTAGCTTATTGGCAGTGTCAAACCTTAACAGTCTGGGACCGCTAACTTAAGGCGTGATTTCGGTAGGTCAAACATGTCAAACGGCATGAACTCTTTCAACCTCCATTCATCGTCGGTGACGAGTTGTTTTGTGAACAGCCGACAGCCGTCCAAAATAACAAATGTTTATGAAACGCTAATTATGCAGCCAGACCACGCCCACCCCAGGCTGCAATGGCTAAAAAAACTAGTAACTGTGGAACTTCCTGTCGTAACTGGCCGGCATCGCGATGTTAATAGCTTTATAGCCGAAACAAAAAAAGCAAACAGCAACTTTTTAATGTATATATCTATGGTAAACAGCTACTAGCGTCAGTTGACTTGTTTGGCGAACACTGTTCGTCGGTTAGCTCAAACGGCTCTCAGAAATCACGACTGGTTGCGCAAACGTAACCACGGTCGACCGTTCGACCTACTGAAATCACGCCTTTCACGGTTGGTTGCGGTCCGAGGCCTTAACGGCGGCGGCGGTTGCAAATGGCGGCAGTTCAGGTGACTAACTTGTAACTACCCGGAATTAAAAATTTTAATTACCACCATCTCTAATTTCAACACTGCCAAAAATAAATTATTACTGATCAGACAATCTGCAATAGTGAACTCGAATAGGAATAATACTGATGTGCTAAGTGTATTATTAATTATCACATTGGTAGCATTTTAATGTGCTGGCACGATCGGTAGCATTATCCTGCAAAATTTATCAAAATGACATCGACACCAGCTAAATCGCAATGGGGTGATATGAAGTGCCTACAAATAGCACCAGTAAACAGCGCATGGTTTGAATAATTTGTTAACAGTGACAATAACAAAAAAATTCAAACAGGAAAGTACAAAATAGAAGCCAGTAAGTAAAACCTTGGTGGTTCCGTGGTGGATTTGCTGACTGTTGGCTGACTAGCAGCAGCTTGTGCCTGTTCCTTATCCCTCTGTAGTGCAGCTGTCTCCAGATCGGAGAAGTTAGCCGCAACTTTCTGTGCCCCAAGACCTTTCTTTCCACCAAACTATACCACCATTTCATCATTACACAAGAAAATATGTCTCACAGTGATCAATGCTTTTGTGCTGGTTTCGGCTTTACAGCTGATTACGGCTTTATAGCCGTCTACTTACGGCCTCACAGCCGTTATTTACGGCTTCACAGCCATCTACGACTTTATAGCCGTTACTTGTAACCTTGTGGTTACATTTGGGGATGCACATTGGGCCGAACTTATACGGCCTCAGCGCTGCGCAGGTGTAAGAGCCTGCCCACCCCGAAGGCAAGGCAAGGCAAGGAGTTACTGCTCATTTTACCGTCCCACGGAGGGTAGAAGGCTGAGTTGACCTAGCTGGCAGGCTTCGCACCGAGATGGTTTACCTGCCCGCAGGCAGTCACCCATCGCAGTACTAACCGGGCCCGGTGTAGAGTAACTTCGTTTCAGCCGAAACGCGTTACCAACTACGCCACGCCACCAACTGTAATCAACAAAGTGCTCTCAGTGCCAATGGCGACCTCCGTCAACATATAGGAAGTCAAAGTTTCATTAACGTTTTTCCGAAGTAAACACTACGTAAGGAAATGTGGCATTCGCAGGTAGAAATCCAGCAACGGAAGAATTAACGTAGAAATATAGAACTAGAATTGTTTTGATATCTCAAATATAGCCGCAGGGCTTTCTATGTTATTGTACAGTCGTGAAGAATGAAGCATGGCCTGTTTGTCAAGACTAGTAGTATCACTTTATGCTAATTGCTTAACCAGTTTATTATGTGAAGATATAAATACAAACACTAATACAGCCATCAAAATAAACAAAAGCAGGCAGTTTTAATTAGTTAATGAACGACAATTCAACATAAAATTTTACAGAATTAAAAAAACAAAATGTGATGCCAATATCCAGAAAGTGGGTGATATAAAACCAATAATAATAACGAAAATGAAGAGATGTGCTGAACCATAAAAAATAAACATCATATAAGCAAGCACCAAGTATCTGCTTTTAATCGGTAAGTTTTTACCCCTTTCTTGGCTGGTGCTTGCTTGCGAGTGCCAATCGTCGGCTTGTGTGTCTCGGCGGTCATCATAACAGAGGTTGGTGACATGCTCAGAGCAGTTTCCACATTCGGTCCCTCACTAACGTCATTGTCGCTCATTGATACTGATAACACTAACCATACACAAATGTCGTAAGTTCGATAAATAAATTAATTTATACAGCACCGAGATCATGGAAATTAATCTGAGGCAATAGGTACATTGATTGCTATGGGACAAATAACAAAAAGAACGATGACTTGAAATAGGTTAAAGGATGTCTATAACTCTTGATTTATGTAAAAAAAAATGTTCAGTTTATATACAGTGTAAGAATGACATTATGGTTGTAGATATAAAACAGCACAAATTACAATTTAAAAAATTCAAACTTTACCATTACACAGTCAGCAAAGTTCTTCTGACATTGTGTAATGGTGATGTTTAAATTATTAAATTGCGATTTGTTTTATATCTACAACCACGATGTCACCCTTACACTGTATATAAACTGAACAGTTTTTTACATAAATATTTGCAGTTTTATTGCCGTTGGAAGTAATCTGGAGCTGAATAAAATCCGACAGTAGAATAACCACTAAACTACTACCACAACTACTGCTACTCCTATTTCTACTTCGATTATAAGTAACCCCTACTTTACTATTACCATACTCTACCCCTACCATAACTTACCTCAAACGTATTGCTACCATAACCCTACGCCTACACTACCACTATCCTACCCCTACCTTTACTACTACTACTACTACTACTACTGTGACGGAAGTCACATTTTTGACAAACCCCAATAATAATTTGAATCGGCCCAACACTAGCACCCACGCTGTCTGCTGGTGTCGTCATGAATACTATCAACTTCCGCTAAATTTAACGACTCAAAATCTGTCTGTTTTGTCTCCAAACTCTAGTTTTTGCCAGCATTTTATTTATTTTATTGTGAGCAAAGTAAATTTAAAATTGGTTTTATCTTGAATACGGGCTACTTCCTTTAGTTCTATGAGTTTACTATCAATTTACATTCAAAGCGGACGGGTGTCCTATCTCGCTTTAAGCAGCTGTCGAGTTAGAAGATACTGTCAGTAACTTTTAAAATGTCATACTAATCTAACGTCTGATTAGTTAATTATAGCAGTGTTAGAAAATGAAAAAAATGTTTTTTTGTTGGTAGATAATAACAATTTTTTGTATATTTAACGTATGATTTTTGCAGAGTGTGTAAGTGCACTTTCGAATAATTTTGCACACGCATTGCCCAAGCCAAAATAAATTGACTTCGAAAACACCCTATCTTACGCAAAGATCTTCGATATACCTCTTATGTAAGCCGAGACCTAACCCACTATGTCCCAAATTTTGCTGCCATAACAACGAGAGTTGCTCGGGGAAAAATTCGGTTAGCAGCATTCAACGGCCCATCCCCAAAAACCTCCCTATTGATGCAAAAATCTTGCAGATATCTCTTACACAGACCGAGTTATAGTCAATTTTGTCCCAACAGGGGTCGCCAGGAGAGAAATTTAAATGACACCATCGAATGACCCGGGCCCAAAATAGGGGGTTAGGTGCAAACATCGCGCAATTATTTTTTACGGGGGCTGAGTTATTGTCAATTTGGTTCCAAAATTCATTGCCATGGCAACGGGGGGCAGAAGGGGAAAAATTTTAATGAAACCATCGGATAGCCCGGGCCAAGTATAAAGGGTAGGTGCAAACAGTGTGCAATTATCTTTTACGGGGGCCGAGTTATAGTCAATTTTGTCCCAAAATTTGTTGCCACGGCAACAGTGGTCGGCAGGGAAAAAATTTAAATAACACCGTCGAATAGCCCAGGGTTGAAAATAGGGGGTAGGTGCAAACAGTGCACAATTATCTTGTAAGGGGACTGAGTTATGGCCCGTTTTGTCGTAAATTTCGTTGCCATGGCAATGGGGGTCAATCAAAGGTAAATATAAATGACACCATTAAAATGGCCGACCCCAAAAGCCATATCATAGAACCAAAAATTACGACTCTATCTTATACATAGCTGGAGTTATGATGGTTTAAAGCACTGTCTAATTTTAACCATAGGCGCCATTGTAATTTTTCATATTTTTTGTGAAAAAATAGGTTAAAATGTACAATTTAAATTTTGTAACCCCCAAAAAACACTTCCTTGCGCGAAACCGCATCATATGAGCCATCGTGCATCAAAATCAGTTCAGTTGTTTTTCCTTTAAAGGACGGCAAGAAAAAAAGGAAAGGGAAGGAAAAGAAAGGAAAGGCACAAAAAGTCACGCAAGCGTTATATTTCACCTATTCGTGGGGAAGCCCCCGTGAACAGATTTTCATCAAATTTTGCATATCAAGAGATATGCCGGATGTAATCATCTGTGCAAATTTTGGTGTGGAAAAATTAAGGGATTTGGGACAAACGGGGGGTCAAATTTTGGGTTCTCCCATTGAAATGGCTGGTCACTCTTACAACAGTGCTGCGCTACCGCGCATCTAAGAGCTAACCCATCTAAGAGCTGCAGAGTGCAGACTACAGAAAGCAACCTGTCATTATAGAGAACACAGTTGTTGAACCCAAGATCCCATGACCACAAGTGCAATGTCCTGACTATCAACTACAAAAATGCTACTGAAAATAAATGTGAATTTAATGCCAATTAAATACCAGCATCAGCCACCAAAATTGTAGCCTCTATTATTTAAGGTGATGAGTACAGCTGTTTATGCAAACCTGTCTCGGAGGAATCACCTGTTGCAGACTTAATCCCAGCCAGCCAACCAATGCATAATTTATCTGAGCGGAGAAATGGAGGACTGAGTTGATGTGATACCAGCAAAAAATTAATTACCCTGCAGCTGCCTGAACGGAAGAACTTCCTACGCTGAACTTAACAAGATCTTAGGCAAAAATCATACTTATGAAAACTGATTGGTAAACCAAGACGTGCTACCTGCAATCAAAGTACCACTGTAGACATAGGCCGCTAGTGCAAGAGCAGAGCAGTATGACTGACCATAAGTGGCCTGACCGTTGCCAACTGCGATGGGCTCCGACTGAGACGACCCTGTGAGGAATGTATCAGCACTACTCTCAATTGTCTCATGCTCCTTGAAGAACTCCGGCTGATCATCTACAACTGGTGGGGAGCCGGTCTCACCGTGACCACCGGAGTCTAAGTGCAGCTGCAGACATACCGTGCCAGCAAAAAATTAATTAATATCCTGCAGCTGCCTGAATCGAACAACTTCCTACGTTGAACTTAAGAAAATCTTAAAAAGAAATCATACTTAGGCAAATCTTTAAAAAAAAACAATGACAGCCAATCAGCTAATTTAGAAAAACAAACACGAATGCATTCATTATTTCGATTTTTCACTTCTATATAATTTCTATAGGCCCTTACACTGACAAAATACATGCACACGGTGTTTCATAAAAAAAAAACCCTTTTGTTGTTTCATACCGTAATTCACTCAAATGATGATCAATTTACACAAAATTTCTATCAGTTGTAGCTAAGGAAATATTAATTCCAAATATTGGAACAAAATATGGCAGTTGATTAAATATTCTTCGCTAGTTGTGATGTAACGCTGACATCATAATGTATCACGGATACAAGCCTGATAGTCTCAACTGGTGCTGTTAGTTGTACCCTGCTCCGATGGTAAAAAATCTGCTTCGCTAATGACAAATTTTTGAAGTTTTACAGTTGCAGCCACAAAAAAACGTGCAAAGCAATCGCATTTACGTGTCTATGGAAATAGTTGGTCTTTATCATGTTCGAGCAAGACAGTGCACTATCACACAGAGCTTGCAAGATGTAGAGTTTTTGGATCACAAGATGCCCGATTTCATGTCTCCATGTTGCTCAGTGCTGACATGACAAACATTTTTCAATAGTGTTTTTTGAAAATGTTTTTCAAAACATTTTTTAAGTTCACTATCAAAGCAGAGTAGCAACTGACAGCACCAGTTGAGACAAGCAAGCTTGTATTCATGACACATTATTTCGTCAGCATTACGTCATGCCTAGCAAAGAATATTTAACCAACTGCCATATTTTGAATTAGTATTTCTTCAGCTACAACTGGTACAAATTTTGTGTAAATTGATCATCACTTGAGTGAATTATAAAAAAAAAATGGTCCTTTACATGAAACACCGTGCATATTTTGTTTCCAGCGTAGTTAGGCAGCAATAGTGCTGCAAAATCAGTTAATTTGCTACTGGTTGTGGTAACTATTGCTGGATTGCCAATGGTGGAAGAAGATGACAGGTGTACCATCAGGCCCAGTGACAATTCATCGAGATTGGCTAAGGGCCGGTTTCTGGATCAGTTAGTAAACTGTCTGTTAATTGTAACTTGCTCTTGCTAGTTAAATTTGTGTGCGTTTCTAAACAAAACCTTGACTGGCTGTCAGCTAACTGAGCGGTAAACTATAGTTGCTTAGCAACAATGCACACGACACTTGCCACTTCCGCCTAGTGCAGGCGGGCATCATGAATATTAATGAGCGTAAGCGCACGTCAGCCAGCCTACGAGCCAACCAACCGATTGCAGATGGCCATGATGTCCATTCATGAATGGGATTTGTAGCAAAATTTACAGCAGCAAACGTCTCCTCGAGCGTTTTGAAGACTTTGCTATATGGTGAAATCATTGTATAGTATCACATTCGTCAATAAACTGCTTGCAAAATGGTACGAAAGTTGCATTAAATACATTAACTACGATCGACAGTTAGCTAACTGGCCGATTTCAGCCAGTTAAATTTTTGTCCATTTTGACCGTTGGTTAGTGCAACGGTAAACGCGAGTTATGCAAATCTGTCAGTTAACACTAACTTGACCGGCCATTTAAGATCCAGAAACCCGCCCTAAGAGTAAGAATTTGTTATAGTCGGGCTTTGAAAATTAAGGTGGAAAATTCCTTTCTTAGTAATATTTACAAAACAGTAAGTTGCTCACTTAGGATGAAATTAAAAGAACTTAAATCAGTTGACTGGTGTGCATAGTAATATACCTTTGTGCCATGTCCTTTGAGCGCCTTGAGTGCATGACCGTGAAGTCTCTCTCGGTACATTTGAGCAGCTCGGCTATGATATTTCTGCTGAGAGTCGTTCGTCGTGCAGCCATGTTGATGAAAGAAGGACAACTGCATGACATGCCAGGCATTTGCATACAAATAAATGGACAGATGCCTAGACGCTAAACTACTAAACACAGTGATGAGGCCGACAGCTAGTCAAATGATTCACCTAACAGACTTTGTTAAGCAGACATGCTGTGGCCCAGATAAAAGTTCACAACTTTTATTTTTACAACAGCTTTGGCAAATAGTTATCAATTTTACCAATTCTTTTACTGTTGATTAACTACAGAATAAAGCCGAATAAATTCAACCAAATTGCTTCGAATCCATTCCCTTGCAAACTAACACCCAACTATACAAAATTCAGTTAGCCAGTATAGTATGCTCTGCTGTCCGTTTCCATGATGAGCACAATATGCCAATGAGGTATTTTTTGTTTGCTAAACTTATTTTAGCTTTATGTCTTTTTCTAAGTGTCAACAGTGTCGATGAAAAAGCTGCATACTGGCAGCACTTCGAAAATGTTCGGTTCAACTTTATAAAACAGTCTACAAAAGTACATAGAGATTATAAAGACGAGAGAGAAAATAAAAACTGGTGTAAGCCGCACCAATGCTGAGTACTAGTACAAGAAACCTGTTTGCTAGATGACACCAACGGCAGTTACTTAACAACAACTATGTCACTCAGCACTCTCTGCTATGAATGATACAAGAATGACCTATTACACAATAATGACTCTCTGGATTATAAATTTTTCGATTCCAAATCCCACGATTTAGAAACAATAACTAAATGATTGCAATCTTCAGCCACCAACAACCAATATTGACTATTGCTTACAAACAGAATATGTTTGTTGCATTGCATGTTGCTAACAGCGTTAAATCAAACACAGCAACTATGCGTTGCATGAGTCGTCGTTAAGCTACGACAAAATCGCAAGATACGCACCGCAGCTGAATTTCCGCCAACTTGCATGGCACGAAGCTGCAGCCATGTCCAACTCGTATCGAGCTGTGTCGATCTAACAAATGTGATGTGAACACCGAGCGAACGATGCGTAGCTGAGCAGTCAATGCAGACAAACACTCCGTACGTTACACTTGCCCAAGTCGGATTTATTGAACCGCAGTCAAAGCATTGCTGACAACCACAAAATGCACATAACAATGATTTCAACCTGACAACACCAATGTGTAAGTTGATGAGTATTGAGTAAGTAAATACTACAGGGTGGGCCAAAATAACCGAACCTGTTTGAGCGTTGATAACTCAGCGATGGTTACCAGTAGAAAGGCATGTGATATGTCAAAAGTTTTAAAATGTTGTAGACAAAAAGGCCAAACTTGCATAGCAAATCATTTACATATTCTTTGCCTAATCTGCATAAATCTTCATTACCCCTGAAATTAGGCATTTGCCTGCACTCTGATGTGCCCGAGTTCATTGAACTCAAAAACTCACTGCCAAAAAGTCCAGATTTAAATTCTGTGAATTATTCAGTGTGGAACATTGCAACAGATAGCATGGTCACAAAATTTCAGTAACTGACCAGCTAAAAGGTGTGCTAATCGAATGCTGGGCTCAGCTGATCCTGAACACATTGACTCCAGCGATTATCAGCTGCCTAAAAAACTGACGACGATTATGAATGCAACAGCTGGGCAACCGCATATGTTGAATTTCATGTAAACTCAACGTATATGTTGATGATTGTTGATATTTCACTGTATGCCGTATGTATGATTTTAGGGATGGGACAGATTTGTGTAAATCAGGCAAAGAATATTTAAATGCTGAGACATGCAAGTTGTACACTTCTTCTGTACACAATTTTGAAACTTCTGGCATATTATGTGCCTTTCCATCAATCGTTAGGTTATAAAAGCTCAAATGTCCATGTTAAATCCATGTCTTACAGTCAAATATGGCAAAATTTCAGGAGGGGGTGACAAATATTTATGCAAATTAGGCAAAGCATATTTAAACGCTTCACTATGCAAATTTGTCATTTATTCTTTACAGCATTCTGAACCTTTTGACGTATCACACGTCTTTTTACCACTAACCATTGCTCAGTTATCAACACTCAAACAGGTGCGGTTTTTTGGGGCCCACCCTGTACTTTATTGGAGATATCAAACGGACATGTACACTGCATGAATGAAAACAGACTCCCAACAGGTTCCAAACAAACCATAATGTAAGCTACAATGAGACACACACAATTTAAAGCTTATATTCAATTATATTTCATAAACTACAGAAACAACCAGTATCAAAAAGATGTTTATATTGCAAAACAATGATAAATGGAACAATGACAAAATCTCACAATGATTTATAGAACTTTCGTTCCCAGGAACTTTCGTTCCCTGACATTGATAATTACTGAACCCCTTATCATCACATAGTGCTTATAGTTCAGCGAAAAAAGCTCCAATTTTGTGTCACTCGCTAGAAGTTTATAGCTAGAGTTTCAACAGGCTATAATAATAACAAGAAAGCCCAGCTGTTGCTAGAGAAGATGCACTACGACTTATACAGTTCCTGTTGCAGTACTGACCTTCAAGGTCATCCAAGTTTGATGATTTTTATCTCATCTGAAAGGACGATATGTGGCTAGTTTTCCGTTGAAAAAACGCACATTTTCCTACTCCCGTCTATTCAACCCCAAATTTAAAAATGTTTCCCTTGCACTGAATCCCTGAAATTTTGTATGCAGAGAGGATTGGCAGTATATGACACAGAACTAATTATCCTTGCAAAAAGTTTTTCTCTACAACCCAACGCTTATCCATAATACATCCGTTACGGACAGACAAACGGATGAACGAATGACAGACAGACGACAACAGTACGTACCATCGATGCCTACAGCAAAGCTGTAATATTAAAAAACGCATCAAAAATTGTGTACAGCATAGGCCTAATAATCAATGTTGGGAAACAAAAGTTCCATGCTAATTTTGATGTTGAGAATGAAACTTCCAGGGAACGAAAGTTCCATCTATGAAACTTTCGTTCTCGGAAACAAAAGTTCTCGGACGAAAGTTCTTGGGCACGATAGTTCCAGAAATCCTCACAATCACCCCAAAAAGGAACCAAAGGCACTCCCTAAGCTCACCCAGCTACACTCATATAACAGCACTGAACCTCTTGATTCATAAAACTTTCGTACCCGAGAACTTTCGTTCCCAGGAACGAAAGTTCCACAGGTGAAACTTTCATCCTCGGGAACTTTCGTCCCTTGGAACTTTCGTTCCCGGGAACTTAATGTCCTTGGATGGAACATTCGTTTCCTGACACTGATAATTACTGAACCCGTTATCCTTACGTAGTGCTTATAGTTCGACGAAAAAAGCTCCAATTTTGTGTCACTCGGACGTATATAGCTAAAGTTTCAACAGGATATATATATATATATATATAATATATATTATAGGCCTAATAATCAATGTTAGGGAACGAAAGTTCCACGCTAATTTTGATGTTGAGAACGAAAGTTCCAGGGAATGAAAGTTCCTAGGAACGAAAGTTACGGTAAACATGCAGTTTAGCCGCCTAAACAAAATACACAGTCAACTTACTGCCTATATACAGGCGAAGCTTAGGGTTAGGCTTAGGTTTAGAGTTAGGGTTAGGTTAGGGTTAGGGTTAGAGTTAGGATTAGGGTTAACTGACCGCATGCACACTTTGGCCCGTATAGGCAGTAAGTTGACTGTATATTTTGTTTAGGTGGCTAAACTGCATGTTTACCGAAAGTTACACCTATGAAACTTTCATTCCCGGGAACAAAAGTTCTCGGGTACAAAAGTTCCAGTTACCAAACCTCTCGACTTTGTGTTATTTCTGATAGACATGCATGTCTAATTTTCCCTGTCATTAGACTTAAGACCTACTTGTTAATGAAACTGTGATGACATGCACACCATCAAGATCTGTGATATTGAGCAAAAAATGTAAGATTAAAAATTGGACTACAAATTCAGGCCTTGAGATTACAATCTATGCTGGCAAAAATACGAGATTTTGCACATGGTTTGCTATCAGATTTGACCATCACTGCCATAAACCAGTCATATCATCCAACGTCATCTTCATCAAACGTCAGTTTTAATAGTCAAATACTGTGCAAACTCAAGGATGTTAAAATTCGAAAAATGTTCATAAATGTTCACGGATGCCTTCCTTGTGAAGAGATGACTAATAAATGCCACATATGTTCACCACAACAAAATGTAAACAAACACTGATATAACACTATAAAATTATACAATTACAGTTAATGCCAATGAACGTTCAAGTTTTAACTTAGTGAATATCCAAACATACCTTGTTTGCCGGAATACTCTTTAATCGCTTAAATATAGCGTTAATTTCAGCTTTTGTCGGCCCCTCCTGCGCCATTACTGTTTTGGTGACGTCGACAACATAGAATATTGAATTTTCTCACGGTATTAGGGCTGTGCGGATAGAATGTTTTTAGGCTTAAGGTGTTATCTGCCGTGAAAATTCAAAATAAGTACTCGATTTTCGCTATCTGCCGTGAATTTTCATGGAAGCTAATATGAAATGGTTATCTGCTGTAAAAAAATTCATGGATAATAAGTAGGCATTTCATTAGGCCTATCTGCCGTGAATTTGCATCGAAACAAAGTATAGTATATCAAATCAATCAATCAATCAATCAATCAATCATTTACTTAACTCAGACACGAGGCCCATAGAAACAGACAAGGCAGCACAGACAGACAGAAAACATAATAAAGAACTAAACCAAACTAAACTAAGAAGCTATACAATATAAGAGCACAATTAAAAGCACAGCTGTAGCTGACAAATACGTGACACCAGAATATTAGGACATTTGAGTAGCAATATAGTGACTATAGTAAAACAAAGAACATTTTATTTGCCCTTTACCCCTCCGCCTCCCACTTCACCTTACCCTTACCCTCCCCCTCCACAAGAACTAACACGGCGGTTCTAGCACACCCATCAATCCGAACGGTTGGTGTTTTTGACGCACGTTTTGACGGCCGTCCGGACGGCCGTCCGCCAAGGACGGCCGTTCGGACGGCCGTCCGGACCGCCAGTGTGACCCCTCCTTTAGTTTCAAACATTTAACAAGTACAAGCGTACAATCAATCAATCAAGTTTATTTCAGACAGAAACGTCCATAGAACACAGGTAAAATAATAAAAGCAATAAAAGTGGTAAAAAAAGAAAAGCAAAAATAAAACATATACACATCAAAGTCCAATTCTTACAAAATATTTAACTACAGCATTACCACTACATAAGAACTGCATATAAAATGAATATTTATAATTATACAAAAGAGTCTCAAAGCTAGGAAGCTGCAAATCCAAAAGAATAGCTGTAACACTATATAGTCTGTCATAACCAAAAA
>Ga0056128_1005075_pt1 | contig 16535 bp, 10 predicted proteins | sample WorMetLIZISLAND2_FD_71113 | JGI IMG/M metagenome (GOLD analysis project Ga0056128, IMG submission 71113) | Marine gutless worms symbiont microbial communities from Max Planck institute for Marine Microbiology, Germany - Olavius geniculatus... ... | reverse complement strand
TGTGCTCTTGCTCTTGTAAATGCCTGATCTTTTCTCTTCTTTGCCTCCTTCCTGTCATCGATAAGGTTCCTGGTTCTGTCTGATATCCAGCGCTTTCTGTTTGTGCCTCTTTCGCATCCAGTAACAGTTTCTGCACTGGCCTTCACACTGGTGCTGAAGAGTTCTCATTTCTCTTCTATGGACAGGTCTTCCTGAAATATTGTGAAACGGTTTGAGAGCTCCAACTCGTATCGGTGTGATGTTTGTGGGTCTTTCAGCTTTGCCACTGCATACGGACGAGATGGTTTCTTCTTGGCACTCCTTTTCAACTTGAGCCTGATCTTGCCCATCAGCAGATAGTGGTCTGTTGGTGGCGTGGTGTAGTTGGTAGTGCGTTTCGGCTGAAACGAAGTTACTCGACGCCGGGCCCGGTTAGAACTGCAATGGGTGACTGCCTGTGGGCAGGTAAACTATCTCGGAGCAAAGCCTGCCAGCTAGGTTGACTCAGCCTTCTACCTTCCGTGGGACGGTAAAATTTTGTTGATGCAGATGTGGTCAGTTTCATTCCGTGTATTGCTGCCAGGTGATAGCCAGGTTTTCTTGTGAATATCTTTGTGCTGGAAGAATGTATTTCCAATCTTCAGTCCATTGTTGACACATAGACTGGTCAGTCTCTCACAGTTTTTAGTGGTTTCCTTCGCTGTCCCATGTGGCCCGACAGCAACATTTTGGCCCCGTCGGTCACTGTCAGTCTAGTCGCCTATCAACAGCTTTATGTCTTAGCTTGGGATCTCGTCTAGGGAGTCTTGCAGTTGGCTGTAGAATTCATCTTTTTCGCTGTCCTCTGCCGTCTCTGTTGGTGCATATACTTGTATGACTGTCACTTTGGTCTGTTGCATCTGCAATCTAGCAGCAATGATGCGGTGGCTCACTGGTTTCCATCCAATAAGAGCAGAAGCTGCTCCTTTGCTGAGGAATATCCCTATTCCATGGGTGTGCCGGTCGTTGTGTCCGGAGTAAAGAACGGTAATTCCGTCACTGCTGAATTGTCCTTGTCCTGTCCAGTGCATCTCGCTGACACCCAGGACTTCTAGTTTGTATGCTTGCATCTCTCTCAGCACTTGGGCCATGCTGCCACACTGGTATAGTGTGCGGACGTTCCAAGTGCCGATCTTGGTGATGCTCTTGGCATTGAAGATTCGCCTTTTCGAGATGAAGACTTCTTCTCGGCTTTGGTCCACATCTGTCACGTCATCACATGGGAGGCTTCTTCTCCCCTGCCTTGTTTGTATACTGGAATGGTTACCTCTTGCTGTTTCCGAAGTATGGGTTGTTTTACAGGGTGAAATTACTAGCCCCACGCCCAACCCTCCTCCTTTTTCAACCTGGCTTGGGACAGGCTTTGGCGGAGTTCATTACTTGTACTATAATTCTGACATAATTCTGAGTAAAAACGACGGATTTACTATGTTTTAGTGCGAATGTCAGTTTGTCAACAAAGCGTCCTGAACGTGACGTTGTCAGTTATTGTGACACGTTTGGGTACGTTCACCTGGCACAACATGATTGTCTGAAAATTACTTTAAAGCGATGATTTTATTTCATTCGATCAGTATATTATTAATTAGTGTTACATTCTGCACATATTTAGCCAATATCATTTTTTCATGCGACTTGGACTTTAAAGATTACTTGTGTGATTGGTAATTATCATTAATTTGCACAGCTCTTCCCGACAAGGATCTGATGTTCTCAACGCCACCACCGTTGGGTGCTACATTACAAGAGTTGGCCGTGGCAGCCCGGGAGCCACCGACTGCTAACATGGCACAGCTCATTGAGCACGCAATACAAGTGGTTGTCGATGCACATGTCAGCACGTGTCCCTACACCTCGGACAAGGTCGCAGCCGGGCTGCGTGAATACGAACTCATGCTCAGCACTAAACCTCCGGTGAGTCCTCCTACTTACTTGTACTGTGCTTACAGAATGATGAGCTGGTAAGCCAGAGCTTTAAATCCCATGTCTTTCCAGTATGCGTCGAGACGGTTCTTATACAAGTTGACAGACGTAGCATCCACAACTGACTGAGGAAGCGGGTTCCTGTTGTTGACTGCTCACTGGCTAAAAATATTTGCTGCACTCATAACACACTTCAGGACATGTACAGACACAGGCTGTGCCCTCTGGTGTTGTGGTGAATAGCAGCTGTGTGAAAACAGTCTGTAACTAGAAAGCAGTCGTAGCCCGCAGGTACCTCCGCCAATGCAAAACTGTTCGCCAGGTGGCGTCACCATCTTCGCTTTGCCCGCGGTTCCCTTATGCCCCCTTTAACGCAATGGTAACGAAAATTTCAAAGTGATCCAGAATCCAGGATTCCTGCCGGATCACCCTCAAAATTGAATCACTGGTAGTTTGTGCCATGCCCGACTTACCCTCAAAATTTCAGAAAGATCTGTCCATAACTTTTTGAGTTATCTTGCTAACAGACAAACAAACAAACAGACAAACAAAAACCGCACAGGCTGCAAGTCTGAGACTCAGGTTAACACATCTGTCAAGTTGCAGCTCAATTTTCAATCTGCTGCTGATGTAATGACGTCATTGTTATTATGACGTCATGACGTCATACCAGCCGCACTGCATAGTGGGTCTGAACACGTGTATTGAACTATCAGTGCACATGTTCCGACCTAAGATGCTGGTGCAACTCGAATTGATCGCATGGTGTTGCGGCTGTGAATGAGTAAATACTCAGATAAAGAAGTTGTCTTCAACACTCGACAGCTCTGGCTGTATTGTTGTTGTGGGACTGTATACTGTGTATAGGGCTGGGAGGTTGATCAGATCGAGTGTGCTGATCCTAACCACTGGTGGGATACGTTTCGTGACAACATGTCACCGGTCATCACACGCCTCGTTGCCTTTTGTCGCAAACTTCCTGGTATCGTATTCACGCGTGCTAACCGATTTCAGAACTAACATGCTCTTAGCTATGTGGTCGAACATTTTATATGCTCATAAAGCACAGCCATCAATAAGTACAACTTTGCAGCTTTAGATTTTGCACAAGCAAGACGTTTCAGGTTCATCAGCGATCTAGGAAGTCATAGCATGTGACACAACAATTTACACAAGGAGATAGAAGTATGCATGCTAGCAGTGATAAAACATTAATCGGGGATTCACTGAACACCGGAGCCTGCACCTGATTTTAGTCTGATTTGAGTAGAAAAACTGCAAAAAAGACATGTGGCACAGTTCGGCAATGTGTTTTGTGAAATTTGTTATAATCTATATTTGGACTTCTGTCGAGAAGTTAAGTGAAACCAATGATGGCAGTGAGCCAGTTTTCAGTTCAGTAGATCAAAGTTAGGACTCTCCTAAGTTAGGAGTAGGGTTAGGGTTATATAACTAGGCAAACAGCTGTATTATATGTAAGCATTCATCTGATTTTTCTAATTGAAAGTCGTTCAGTTTACAGCTTGTCTAAAAAACAGATCTTTGTTACATTTTCATGTAACTCTAACAATTTCGTTACTCTGTTTGTAATATTTTTCGCAAAAAAAACAAATGCTGTTAATTTCTGATTACATGACGATTTTTTGTACTGGAATTTGTTGATATTGAACCAGGATTGTAAAAAGGTGACTGCTGGGTCTATTTTTTGGACATGATGTAGATTTTAGATGCGACTTAAAACCTAGCAGTGATGTTGTCAGTTTTTGGTGATAGTTTGATGTTTGTTAACAAATGTTGACAGGTTTTGAGGAGTTGACGCAAGAAGATCGAATTTTGCTCGTCAAGCGCGGTTCTTTTCCGATCATTCTGATGCGATACACAATCCTTGTCTCCGAGAAAACGCTGTTTCTTCCTCACATGGCTTTCAGAGTTCCCAGGTATTTTGTATGTAAACACTTTGTATTTAGTACCATAGTGTAAGATCTATGTCGGAAGGCCAGCAGATGATTATGTTGAAGGGCTTATGCAACTTTCTATTAGTGATTAATAGCAACCTTGGCCCTATCTCTCTCCATTTTGAGATACGACCAGTTTTCGGTTGTGAAATGCACATTTTTTTACCCTTTTTCCATTCGGTCTTGGATTTGAAAATGTTCCCCTTTGCACTGATTAGCCGAAATTTTGCAGGCACCGAACCACCACACCAGGCTAATTATTTGTGAAAAAGTTTTCTAGTTAGACCTGAGGAATTTGATAATTTTAGCCACAATACATCTACGACAGGCAACAGACCGGCAACAGGCACATTATAGCAAAGGGCCAGACATTTAAGCTTAGTAGTCAGCGCAAAAATCAAAAATTGGTTCTAGTTCTATTTGTTTGATTCATGGTCTGTTCATTTTTTATTATTTTTTGTCCTCAAAGACCTCATGTCTGGAATGAAGGCGAGTTTTGATGTGTTTGATGCGTTGTCAACAGGAATATGATACATCGGATGCCGATGGGCGAATTGTTTGAGTTGACGTGCAAGTTTGCTGACGTTTTCAACCCTCTGAAACTCACCGACGGTGAAATTGGTCTCCTCGCTGGAGCCATTATTATGAACGCAGGTCAGAGCTGGCTTCAACCTGTTGCATAAAAATGTGACCCCTCACAAAAATTTTCCGACAGTAAAGTACAAAAACTTAAAACTAACCATGAATTCAGCATTACCAGGGTACACCAGGGCTTTCTGAATTTGGAAGGCTCACATATCGGCCAGAGAATATCATGCTGCAACACTGCTGATCCGGATAAGCAACAAAATCTAAATTGGGTGAAGAATTGACAAAGTTGGATGAATATTTCAGCCATATCCGCCTGTAACCTTATGTGTAATTCTGCTAACAAGCCAACAGATAAATGAGTCGCAACATTTTTTTGGTGGAGGTAATGAATACTGACACGGAGGCGTGTGCAAAGCGACAAACGTGAATCAAACTACCAGTTGGTTTGCTTTGTTTGCAGTCCGTGCATAAATGCAACTAAAGTGAATTGAACTGCTGCAGTGACATATTTTGGTTCGGTTCACTTGAATGATTCGTTCCTGTGGAGGCAACTTTGCACTTTAAGATTACGAAATATCATCGATTTCTGTGTGTCACGGTGTTATGTTTGCTTCGATCGTATTTTGAGCTCTGAGCTGTGAAAATCCATGGGGTTGAAAGCACAGTTTGAAGGCAAGCTGGAGATCTGGTGCTTTGTTGAATCTGAGAGTGTTCCACGGATCAAAATCACGTTGCAGACTAGTTTTTAAACAATGTCTGTATATAACCAACCACCAAGGTCAACTCAGCCCTCTATCCCTCTGAGGTTTGTAAATCGAGTAAGCTTATTGGCTCGCTTGGTTGGGTCAAGAGGGGAGCATTTGCCCGTGTCAGGTAATAGGGTGTGATTGCATATAGCAGTGACACTGCTTAGCTCTGAGATGGTTTCTTGTGAGGAGCTATACAATTTATTAACACCACTTTATTACCTTTTCTAACAATGACCATAATAGCATTCTGTGAAACTACTCTTTAGTCTGGTTGTCACCAACGAATGCTGGGCTGCCACTCAAATGCAGGTTTTTATGTTCCGTTATTATGTGTTTGTGTGCATTCCGCCTGGAAAGGCCGTCCCCGAAATGACCTATACTGTGTTGGGTGGGACGTTAAACCCTACTCACTCACTCACTCACTCACTTTGCTAGTCGTCACTCAGTCCTGATGTGCTGCTTAATTAAGTGAGTGGCAGTAATGTCAGTTGAGATGGCGAAGATGCAGACGTCAAGATGCCAAAGGTGTTGAGTTGACAACTATGGGGGGGATTTGGCATAGACACTAGACAGAGCTATGTTCATGACATGGGAGCTTGTGGTATCTTCCCATCAGCCGACTACAGGGTTTGGGGTAGCGTTGGAAACTATCCCAGCCGGGTCTAGGGCGGAATAAAGCTTTGGTACATTTTGAGCCTCGGAAATGCACTTGGTGCTTGAAAATGTGATGTTTTGTGATATTCTGAATTGCGCAAATGAACAGAGTACTACCATTGTGATTGCAAGAACTGCCAGTATGGCGACTGCCTCCAAAATAAGTGCCGGCCGGCCGGCATGCCATACCAGAAAATACTGGCACAGATTAGGCTGTGTTTTTGAGATTGCGTCATCTGTTGTGCATCTGTGTAGACTGTGCTGGCATTTCCAATCGTTTGGCAGTCTATAAACTGCAAGGCTTGTACCTGCAGTCTCTTTATGCCTACATGAAAGCATCTCGACTGGGTTTGTTACTTGCAGTCGTCATTATTATTGTGCTGCTCAGAACTGTAGCTCTTGTTGCTCTTGTGTTTTACTGCTGATGCTTTTTTATTATTTATGTTCTCTCCAAGTGATCTCCGAGCTTCGTCGGCCGATCGTAGTGAAATTTTGCACCACGATCAAAAGTAAAGTGAATTTTATAGCATAGGTCCAAAAATTTGAAGGCCCTCTCGCCCTACTCCCCCCAAAAAGAAAATTTTGGTGGCCAAAGCCTGCAAAATTTGGCACGATTTCGGAATTTGGACAACTTTGGATGTGACCTTTAATTTCTTTCGAATGGATGGAGATATCCAAAATCAGACAAGTAATTTGAGTAAAGCTCACGTGATAGATGACACCATCAGTGCTGCCACCTGGGGAATCACTGTACAGAGTGCAATAAAACAATAATGCATCTTGAAGAGGTCTCTATTTGCAGGACTCAACCTTGGAGGTCAAACTCAGATGCTTAAATCGACGTTTTATGCTAAAAAATTTTGTATGCAGGTTATCCTGGTCTATCTGTAGTAATGTTGGTGCAATTCACTGTTGAAATATGCATCACTGCCTAGAGTCACAAAAACACTGGAAACTCGCTTTTTACATTTCAAGGTTGTTCAAGGTCATCAATGTTGATACATTTTAAAAGCTTGTTAGCAGTGCTATGCTGCAGGTCTATCTGCAAGCATTTTTGTGCTAAATTAGTGAGTGGATATTCACAAAAAGTGCTTATTTTGAAGGGTGTCCACATTCAATTCTCCTATACAGAGGACTCCTAAACCTAGAGGGCTGAAATTTAGACATATAAAATCCACGTTCAATGCTGAACATTGCATATGCATGTTTTTTGATCTTTATTCAGCCATTTCGTCGCAGTTCACGCTTGAAATGTGCGCCACAGTCACTTGTGTTTGTGCTGGAGGAGAACATTTTGAGCACATGCTGTTATCAAGATGATGTGATGTGACACGTGTGATTTTTTGAGACAAAATTGACAGTCGTGGTTGTCACTGTAACTTAGTTAGTCATTTCCGAGCTGGTGCATGCGCATGTGCTACCCAATATAAATTGTTGTAAACGGCCAAACAATGACTTCTGCATTTTTCAAGGTAGTGTGACGACAGTATTAAGTGAGGCGGGCAAAACTATAGTCATTTGCATCAAGTTGCTTCTTGACGTTGCATGCCAAAAATTATTAAAATTGGTTTCACGTAGCTATTCAAAAAATAAACTTGGCACATTTTTCATGGCCCATGGTGTAGTTAGATTGGTATCGAGCGATTGATTAAATACGTATTATAGGTATAGTAATAGGTAAATAAGTAAGTTAATATCTAAATAAGTAAGTAAGCATGGTTGTCTGCATGGAGTGGTTATGTAAGTTTCAGCCCTTGTTTTTGCTTTTGTTTCTCTGTTACCATGGTAACCCATGAACCGCTGCACTTAGCTGGATGAATTTTTGCAGCTCAAAAACTTGCAGAAATGTGTCGAATGACATGTTTAATGTCAAAATAATGTCAAATAATGTCAAATAATGTCAAAAGCTAAGGTCACATGAGTACCTTGCATACGTGATACTGCTTGAACTAGTTGGTCTGGATTTATGAAATGTCATTCACAAGATGGCGCCACTTCATTACTGCCTGTGCAAGTGACTGCCGCTACCAGCGGGCAGTACATAACCTTCGGCAAGGCCTTACGATTTTTTTACTGTTCGTATTTGTATTGTGTTTCGTGAATTTGCTTCCCATCCAGATTCGTATGATGAGCATTTCTCGCGGACGTTGGCGATGTTGCCTCTGCTAGATCTGATCAATGACGTTCACTCAGAGACGGTGCTGAACGTGAAGATGAATTCGCCGGATGTCAAGTTTCCACCACTGCATGAGGAACTCTTTCCCAAGGAGGAAAACAGTTGATGATGATGATGACTGGCCACTCACTAGTCCAATGGAACACTAGTCCAAATTTGGTCTGGTTTTGGTTAACCGTGGCCAAGGGCTGCCATGGCCAAAGATGCAGTATATACGAGTACATGGTTGCCACAGATCCTTGACAGTTTTCGAAAGTTTTTGAAAAAATTTTTTTCCATGATTTGGAAAGTCTTTGAAAACCAAATAGGGTCTTGAAAGTTTTTGAATTTGATGGGAAATGGTTTTATACTTTTAGGATTTTAATTTCGCTTTTAATGTCGTATGTCTGCAGTGTGAAAATTATTTTTGTGAGGTGCCAGAACCATCTAACATGACGTGGTAAAATATCATGGGAATAAATTTAGAAAAGGTACTGAAGTCATTGAATTTTGTTGCTGCAAAACTGTGCTAATTGTATCTTATTTCTAATCCTGTGACTAATCATATTCTTCTCCGTGCCTCTAATCCTCGTACTGTTTGGACTGGTGTCTCTTCGGACAAGTGAACCCTTCCCGATGGTGACATCTGCTTCCGTTGCTATTTGAATGTTATATTAGTCTCCTTGCCTGTGTTCGCATAGTGGGCCAACACTTCAAACAATTTTACTGCAAGCAGTTAAAATAAGTCTGGATGAAATGTCCGCCAAAGTGTCAGAAATGTAAACAAAATGTGTTTTTACGCATTATGTTAATTAAGCAATCATATTGCATTTGATAAAAAGTGATATTTCGCTGGTTGTGTGTTCCCCAGGTAGTGCAGAAACAAACGTTGGGTGAGGTGGGAAACTGAACGGTCATTTGATGGCAAGTTGTGTCAGGAATATTCGTACCAAAAATTATCAAAATCTGATAATTGGTTTTCAAGTTACAGTCGAAAATGTCTGGGATGTTTTTTTTGGACACAGTGTAGTTGACGATTACAGTTACAGTTGCAGCTAAGTAATGCTTATTAATGTTCTCGTGACATCATCCATTGTCGAGCCTTCCTGTGTTTAGCAGTCATGGCAGTTGAAACAGTCTTTGGTATGATTTTTAATCGAAAGTGTTGGTTGGTCAAAATTGTTAAGAAAACAAGATAAAACTGATATTGTACTGATTGTTGTTGTATCAGGGAAACCTCCGACGAACCCAAAATTATACAAAACTGAAAACTGCCGTTATTCTAAAAACAGAACGAAAACCAGACCAAACGCCAAAAAGCCGTCTGCACACCGCTAGAGCTGATATTTTTCTGATAATTTTTAGTTGTAACTGACTGTGGCAGTGTAGAGCCACAGTGTAGAGTCATTGGGTACTAGCGATTGCCTCACCGACTGGCAAGTATGATACATTGTTTGTGTTAAGTGCGCATTCAGGGGGCATTTATTTCCTGCTGAGTTTTGCTGGCCTTCTTTCTCCATTTTTTCTCCCTCCCACCACTTTTTTCATTTTTCTTGTTTTCCCCTTTTCTTCTTTGGAGGTTTTATCCTTTAATTTAGCCTGGAGGTCTTCCAGTGGAGTCAGGGGCAAATGTCAAAATGTAGATTTAGAAATCACATTCTCATTTTAAAAAACCTCTATTGCATGTTTTGTCAATTTTCGTACACTTTGGGCATGAAAACGCATTTTGAAACATAATGTTCATGACTTATTCATGACTTACGCCAACTTTCCGACACAGAGCTGATCAACTTGCCTATGCCTTACTTTGGGTACGGTCAATGATTTGCTGCAAGGTTTGCCTGACTTAGAACCCGCAGCAGGTTAAGAAAGTAAGGGGACAATTTTTTGACAGACAGCTGCAAATTTCTGACTACAGAAGTGATTATGGCTGCTCAAATTTTCACTTTTCCCCCAAATTTTTCAAAATGTGGGATTGTTAGCCCCAGATTCTGTCCTTTCGGAAAAAATTTTCAATGAAAAGAAAGTTTCTTAACAGGCTCGAATTTTGGGTGGGGGCAATTGCCTTCTTTTCTTAGCTCATGCGACGACGCCACGCCACGGGATGCATCCGCTGGTGGTCTCTTGTGTTAAGTGATCGTTCCTGCTGCTTACTGAGGCTCAGTCCTGACGCATTACTACCAGGCACCACAGTTTTCTGCGAATCACAAAGTTTTGAGCCAAGCCATGGAATTTACCCCTATTCGTGCAGTTACTATGTTATTGCAGAAAATTTTCGGAATTCGGTACTGGCCATTTGTTAGCAGTACCATGTGCTGATGTTGGATGAATTTTTGGAAATATGGGTTGATCTTAAGCCCACTGCAATTGAACCTGTTACGTTGCAGTTTAAAAGCATATTGTTTGGTTTTTATAAGAATTCAATGGACAGATTTACATGATGTTTCATAAAAAGGCACCTTTTATCTTTCTTTTAGCCTATAACGCAGTCCAATGGTGCTAGTCGTGATGTAACGCTGACATGATAATATGTCGTGAGTACAACCTTGTATGACTCTACTGGTGCTGTCAGTCACTATGAAGGTGAACGTTTTGTCTGGTTCATTGATGAAATAATGTTCATCATGTCAATACTAAGCAACATTGAGAGCATGAAATCAGGCATCTCACGATCCAAAAACTCTGCCATCTCTCAAGCAGTGTACGCTGGTGCACCGTCTTGTAGAAAGGTGTAAAAGTCAAGCTATCCCCACAAGTGTGTAAAAGTTTGGGGCTTTTTTGTGGCTGCAATGGTAACAGTTTGTCATCAGTGAACCAGACGAAGTTCACCATCGAAAGAGAGCAGCTATCCAGCAACTGTCAGCACCATTTGCGACAAACAAGTTTGTACTCGCAGCACATTATGACGTCAGCATTTCATCATGACCAGCAACGAATATTTAACTAACAGCCATAGTTTGTCAAAACAATTGCAATTAGTATTTTTTAGCTTTGTCTGGTAATAATTTTATGTAAATTGATTATCGTTTGAGTGAATTACAAAAGAAGATAAAAGGGTGCCTTTTTATGAAACACCGTGTATATTTCCAATTACATTTCAGACTGAGGATGACACTAAGAAAAGATGCTACAGTGATCTGCAGAATTTGACAACCTGGCCTGAGGAATTTAGATAAATTTGCCCTGCTGAAAACTGGTTGCCGATTATTACTATATTTGAGTGGAACGTGTGTACTGCAGACATCTCGTTGTCAGAGTAATTATGTTGTCAACGTTAGGACCATAGCTGTAATAAACGTCTGCAAACATTATTTTTGTTTTCGAGCTTTTTTTTGAATGAAAAAATTACTACAAAAGTCAAAGTTCTGTCGATGAAATAATAGTATTTTGTGTTCAAAACAGCACCGCAACAGCCTATGTCAGTATCTCAATATGTCAAAGCAAGTAAAATGAGGGTATCATTTTTATTCACATTTGCAAACGATTTTTGAAATTTTTCAGTGTTTGTTACAACTGTGGTTTGGTCACTGCAGAAAGAATCTTCCTTCGGTTGCAGTTTTGTTTACTTCCTTCATGTTGTTCATCGGTGTCATTGCAGAGACATTTTCCCCTCTGCCTAAAATTAGGGCTGCTGGAAAATTGTTGCAACATTTTGCTTGGAAAATTTTCGTCTACAAATGCAAAGTTTGGGGCTGAGAAACCTCTATTTTGTGAAAATTTCGGAGACAAGATTGAAATTTTTTAGCACCAAAATCTGCTCTCCAGACACGATGAATTTTTCTGACAAAATCTTTTCTGTCGGAAGTTTGAAACTGTCTGTTGGAAAATTAACCAACGACGCCGTTTTTTGTTGTTTATTCGTGCATTGTATTTGTCGTACGAGTGACCAGACCGTGTTTCAGTTGCAGGCGAGTGAAAGCAGGTATTTGACATCTGCAGACGTCATTTGTGTAAAGTTGCTGTTAATGAAGTAAGCGCTACGTTTTGTTGGAACTTAATGAACTCTAGCTTGTTGTTGCCATGACAACATCTGTAGCCTGTACAGTTTTGTTTGTAGAGATTTTCTCAACATCTATGGTGTGTGATGTTCGGAGCATGTGCTGCTGCAGGCTCATAGCCAGGGGGAATTTTAGAGGCACCACCCAGAGCCAGGAAATTTTTCATAAAAATAGCCTAAATTCTGCATTTGTTGCTTGGGCTTTTCCACCGACCTTACTGATGGCCTTCTATCTGGATTAATGAGTGCCACAAAACAGCCCGGAGATGTGGTGTTGAACACCTTTTGTAAGAGTCTGGCTATGGGCTTGTGCTGTGTCTGTGTGAAACACGACATTCGTTGCTGAGCATTTACTGTTTCTTTTCTGATAGTCCACTTCGTACTTAGGGCTGGTTTTTTCATGTACAGTTTAACGTAGAGGTTAGCTACCCTTCTGTTCTCTGTTGTGAGGGTTCATCTTTTTTGTGTTTTAAGTTACGAGGATAACATCGGAGTGCTTTCACTTCACGTCAATTGCCTCGCTCCTTAAATTGTTGCGAGTGAGTGAAAACTATTTTCAAAATGAAAAATGAATAATGAAGAACGTTTAGTCCGTTTAGTACACTGTGTCCCAAAATTGGTGGCCTACTGCTTCAAACACGCCTAATTCTGTTTGTAGTTCATGAATTTAAACGAAATATTGTACACTGCACTATCTTAACATTACTTATCGTCACAGTGCACCTTAACCGTGTGTGCTCAGTATAACGTCATTATGACGTCAGAGCTTGTTTACATCAGGGTTACGTTCGGTGCATTGTTATTGACAAAGGGATCAAGCAGCAGCATACCCGTCTTAGACTAAGAGCTGGCGTGGAACCCAAAGGTGGCCAATTTAAGCTCAAACTTTAAGGACAAGTTCAGAATGATTGTCTTAATGACAGTTTCAAATTTTGTAAAAATCTGTCAGGTATTGACGATTTTACACTCACATAACTGTAGCGGGGGGCACTAATTTTGGGACATGGTGTACAAATGTACAGTGTATTCCATTAATAAACGTCACCCTTTGTCGGTTTTTATGTATCACAGTGTTGTTAAATTGATCGTTTCACGTGACTTTTAATCGTGCATGAAAAACCCAGCTCTCAGCAAGTACGATGTTTGAGTTGTTTCAGATGTTGTTCTTTTTGCTGCTGTACTCAGCACTGTGAATTGTTTGTTCGTTTGTTTTTTTGGTCGTTTTTGTTTGTACGGTGACATGTGACCGGTGGCCACTAAACGCAGTATATACAGGGTGGGCCAAAAAATGGCACCATTTATTGTACGCCTCATAACTTCACCAAATATTAACTGATTTTCAAAATTCTTTCACCATCAGAATCAGGAGACAATTTGTAATGAAACTGTCACTACAGATCCCACCACACCTCAAGTGTGTCGCTACACTACCTCGTGAAATGTCAGATGATGCACTCAAGCCGGCAACGCCACTGACCAGTTGCATGATCAACGCTGATCGAGCCTGGCATGTGGCCCCCAAACAACACAGACTTAAATCCAGTTGATTATGCTGTTCGGGATACCTTTCAACAGATAGCCTATCAATGTTGACGATTCACGACAGTCAACCAGCTAAAGAAAGCCAATGTCGCTGAGTGGCGCAAAGTGCCATAGCGTTTGGCTAATCGCGCCATTGGTCAGTGGCGTTGCCAGCTTCGATGCGTCGTCCAACAGCAAGAGGGACACGTTGAACATTTGATGTGAAAACTGTGAGATGTGATTTTTAGACAATAACTGTTTGTTAACACGTTGTTTCTGTTGTTAATTTCTTAAAATGTGTTGTTACTAAAGTCGTGTTGTTTTTAATTGTTATTCTTAAGACACTGACATTTCACAAGGTAGTGTAGTGTCACAATTTGGGTGTGGTGGGATCTGTAGTGACAGTTTGATTGAAAATTGTTTCCTGATTCTGACAGTGAGATAATTTTGAAAATCGATTAATATTTGGTGAAGTTATGAGGCGTACAAAAAATGGTGCCATTTTTTGGTCCACCCTGTAGGCCCAAGGCCTGAGCATTTGTGATCATACAGGTGGTTTTTATGTTGTTACCAGTGAGAGGAAGTAACTCACTGACGATGGCCTGGTTGTGCAGCGCAAATATGTTTGCTTAGTTAAATTATTTGTTCAGACTTTGATGAAAATACTATGGCTGGTAGTTATTAAATGTTTTTAATCGATTAATCTCCAATAAATTATCCATTATTTTTGATTATTTTTGTACTCAATCAGAAAGACTACAAAAACTGCAGAATTCAACCACTGGTTGTAATCTTTCGTAAACTAAAGCAAAGTTGAACTAGAAATATGGCCGGTGTAAGGCCGCCCGGCGCCGTAAGTCCAATTGCGGGAAAAGTTTATGGGCGGAAATTCACTCGGTAGCAAAGTCACGTGACCCGAACTCAAATGCATTAGTATATGCAGAATGCGTGTTGTCGACTTGGGGTAGGTCTACATCTGCGCTTATAACTTTTTTATTACTGGGCCAAAGTTCACCGATTTTCTTTGTCAAACGCAGGAGTGATGGCGGTTGATCAAGTTTGTTTTCAGTTGTTGATGTTTTAATTCATTCCGGAGATATTCGCAACCAAACTCTAAAGTTGTTCAAAATCGCACGCACAGTCGATTCTGGGTGGGTCAACATCTGCGTCTATAACTTTTTTGTTTGTGGACCGAAGATCATGAAAATTTTTGTGTTCATCGCAGCAATGATTGCTCTCAAGGAAGTTCGTTTTCTGTTTTCGATATATCGACTGTTACTTGAGATATTCGCAGTCAAAGTCAAAAGTTGTCCTAAATCGCGCCGAATTTTGGACGTTTTCGGTCCTCCCAAATTTTGAGGGGGTGGTGCCTCCAAATGTTGTATATATAGTGATAATGACCCCCTTATGGCACGTCATGTGGGGGAAAGTTTCATGGGGTTACTCCCTCTAACCCCAAAGTTATAGGCGCTAATACGCTGAATTATAAGCAAATTTTTTACCCCCATTGAAAAAAAATTGTTGGGCAGCCCCCATCCCCTGTGGGGTATGGGCTAGCAAGACTTGGCCATTCTGTAGCACGTGTAAAAATTTCGGGGCGTAGCACTCCCTAAGGGCCGAAATATGATTTTCGAAAAAGTCGATTTTATGGGTACAATTGCACCTTTAAATCTACGTGGTAAGTGGACCAAAGTTCACCGAACTTTTTTCGCCCAACGCAGGAGGAAATGCTGTCAGTCAAATAGTTTTCCGATTTTGGATACCTCTGTCCGTTCTGGAGATATTCACACTCAAAGTGGGAAGGGGTCCAAAATCGGGCCAAATTTAGCGTTTTCGCCTCCAATTTTTTTTTGGGGGGGTGGGCAGGCCTCTAAATTTTTGGACGGGCATTTGTAAATTGAACATGCTTCCGACCATGTGGCAAAATTTCGCAAAGATCGGTCCACGGACCTCGGAGATCACGCGTTGAAAAAAAGAAAGAGCTGCAGTAAAACATTAGGTCTTCCGGACTATCATTCCGGGCGGCCTAAAAAGTGATGATGATGCAGTACACAAACTGTATAGTCAAAGCTGTTTGATGACATGCTCTGTGCACTACAAAATCAGATTACAAACTTTAATCATCAGTTATTTTGGGCTCTTAAAAAGTCCAAAATAAAAAAATTTAAAAAAATTAAAATTAAAAAATTAATTTTGTAATTTTTTTACAATGATTAATCGATTAATTGCATAGCAACCCTAGAAAATGTGTATGTTTTTGTCGCTCCTCTCCCCCCCCCAGTTGCGTTAAGCTTCTAATTAGCGGACGCCTGTGGTTATTGGCGTATAGAAGAATGTCTTGTTGATGAAATTTTTGTAGCTTTAATTTTTTGTGTACAAATATGTCTCGACGTCCGTTTGTATTGTAGATATTCATTTCTGGCAGGGTGGGATTTGACGGGGGGATAGGGGGACGTGTCATGGTCACTGGACTTCGGGATCCCCCCCACTGGAGATGAGTCAGACGTCCCTGGGTGGGATGCATTTGATCCCCCTCACTGGAGTAAGTTGTGGGGCTAGATGTCGTTGGACACTGCCATGCCACTTCCCACTTGGATGTGACGTAATTGCTTGTTTTGTTATAGGAAGGCCTACTATTGCCCTCATTTCTTCGTGTGCTCCAACACAATTTAAAAATGTTCGCAAAGGAGTAAAACATAATTTGAGCCATATAAACTAGATATTTATATCGAAGCACCAGTGTAAACTCAACGTGCGACCCTGCGAGTCGTGAATCATAAATGGTGTGGTGATGATTTTTCGGGTAAGAGTGTCAATGTTGCAACTGCCTCCTACTATATTGCATTGCCTCGCAACAATAACTCAACAAAGGCAAACAGAAAGACTCTATCAACAGTAACCTTGACATATCACTGGCAAATTTCACATGGCCACAAATTGCATTAGCAGCAGCATAGAATTTCCTCATCATA
>Ga0056128_1005074_pt1 | contig 16536 bp, 11 predicted proteins | sample WorMetLIZISLAND2_FD_71113 | JGI IMG/M metagenome (GOLD analysis project Ga0056128, IMG submission 71113) | Marine gutless worms symbiont microbial communities from Max Planck institute for Marine Microbiology, Germany - Olavius geniculatus... ... | reverse complement strand
GTACAAAACATTAGTTTATACACTTGTTAACGGCAACATTTAAGGACTTGCACATCGAAAACAGCAAAAATTACAAAAGGTGATATTGCCCGCATCACACTGACTGTGTGTCAGTGTGCTACTGAATAATATCACCTTTTGTAATTTTTGCTGTTTTCGATGTGCAAGTCCTTAAATGTTGCCGTTAACAGGTGTATAAACTAATGTTTTGTACATTTATCCCAGTAATTGTATGTAGGCGTAGGAATCATTTTATTGTATTTTATTGCAATCATCTTTAATTGTTGGACTGGTCAGGTCTGCTGTAAGTCGTCACTGTCTGACATTATCATTATTATCATTATTACCCTATGCATGATGATAGGCCGCAGTTTGTGACATATCATTATAGCCTGCAGGTTTCGCGAAGTCAGAACGAAGCAGCATTCACACTGGACGTATAGGCCTATGCTACACACGTATACGTCACAGGCTGAACGGTAGTTCAAGCCATGTGTTAACGGCGACTTCCTTTTAATCAACTTTATTCATTGAAAAATTTGATAGCATCACAAACAAAAAAAAAGAAAGAAAAAACACTAATGCATACTGATGACAGATACACATAGAGAGTTACCACAGTCTCAAATAGGCCTATGAGAAAGCAAAAAATTCAACCCCACAGAATCAAAACCTTTGATGTGATTGAGATAAAACTTGGCGCAATTGATTACGTCGGCTAGTTGACCCCTCATGCAAAATTTTATGAAAATCTGACCAAGGGGAGCTTCTTGGCAAATAGGTGAAATATACGCAAAAATTGTTCTAGCTATATACTTTTTTTTCTTCCACGCACCTACAGGTCAGACCCCTTAGGGGATTTTTACGCGCGATAGCTCAAACGACCCCGCCTCACGCAAGGTGCAAACCTTTCAGGGTTAAAAAATTAAAAATTAATATTTAACGTATTTATTACAAAAATTTGAAAAAATTACAATGGCGCCTATGCGGAAAATTAAACAATTTTTCAAACAGTTATAACTATGGTCAATCTAACAGTGTCATTTACATTTACCTCGGACTCTCCCTGGTTGCCGTGGCAACGAAATTTGGGACAAAGTGAGCTCTAACTCGGCTTCTGCTAGAGATCTTTACGAGATCTTTGCATCTAATGAAAGGTTTTGGGGACGTGCTATTGAATGAGGGAAATCTAATTCCACCACAACCGTGACCCTTGTTGCCATTTAAATGTCACGTGACCCAAACGGTCAAGAACGTGATTATAAAATATCTATGGCCAGATATCTTCGTAACTGATCAACTGTAGGAAAACGTTATTTTACTAATAAAACAGCAAATATAAATGTATAAAACATAAGTTTATACACTTATTAACGGCAACATTTAGGGACTTGCACATCGAAAACAGCAAAAATTACAAAAGGTGATATTATTCAGCGGCACATTGACACACAGTCAGCGTGATGCAGGCAATATCACCCTTTTATAATTTTTTGCTGTTTTCTATGTGCAAGTCCTTAAATGTTGCCGTTAACAAGTGTATAAACTTATGTTTTGTACATTTAGCCTATGTCTAGTATACGCGTGTAGAGCCAGTGTCTGATTAAGATTTTGGAGGCCTTTGTACTCTGATAAAAATGACGCCGACATGTAAAACTCATGAAGTTACAAGCGGTGATTTATGCTCGCTATAGCTATATGTGTCTATATAGTGACAGTTTCCTATACGTGGCTATTCTCTAACTAAAACTGGCCTCAATCCTGACTTCGCCTAGTTCTTAGCCCTAACCCTAACTTTAGTCAGGGAGACCTACATTCTAGCACATGCTATTATCCAGAACTCCATGCCCTAATCAACTCTTAACACCTAAGATGGAATAACTGAAACTGTACCACAAACGGTCCAGCTGGCGGTGTACAGGATCGGAGCTGGCTCTGATGTACAACGATGAGTCCGTATTAGAAAGCCACCACCTGGCAGTCGCCTTCAAACTACTGCAGGAAGACGGACTTGATATTTTCACGACTCTGCCGAACAAGTCGCGACAGACGCTGCGACGAATGGTCATCGAAATAGTCAGTGTCCGCAGCCAGTTTTTATGCACTTAATTAATTAATTGTTAAAGAAGTTTGCAAATAAAATTTATCTCGTCTAACAAAAGAAATTTATTACAGACTTGTTGAGCAGAAGACCTGATGAATTTTGCTTTGATCTGTGAACTGTTATAACTGTGAGTTTACGAATTTTAATGTTGTTGTGTTTTTAAAGCGATGATGTGTTTTGAAATTCTGTGTTTTTTTGGGCCGACCGTTAAACTGTAGCTTAATGGTCCGGCTCTTTACTATAGTTGTCATCCATATGTCGTCCTTTTTTTGTCTGTTTGTCTGTCTGTTTCACACTGATGTATTGTGGCTAAACGGTGCAAAATAGGGAGGTGAGTGAGTAGGGTTTAATGTCCCGCCCGACACAGTATAGGCCGTTTCGGGGACGGCCTTTGCAGGCAGAATTGCACAATACACCCAAGATAGGGTCTAGGTTGATATTGATCACTAATAGGAAGTCGCATACTGGCTTTCAAATGACATGAAAATCATCGACTTTGGATAACCTTGAAGGTCACTGACAACCAGTGCGGTCGGCCTCATTCTAGCGACAGCTAGGCTTCTTGTCAAAATCTGTTTTCATATAGTAGTATTTGCTGTCTGTGAGGCAAATAAAGATATACGTTATAATTAGATAGGATTTGTACTCTAAGTGCTGTATAAATCATAGTTACACAGCACTTAGTGTACAAATGCCATTCTCACGTGTGACGCATATTAATTGCATATATTTGCATCATTATGTACTCAGTAGCAATTTCTATTATTTATGGGCGGCATCATTGAAAGCCGGCTGTTGGAATGAATGTGGTCTGTCCGTCTGTCCGCCTGCCCTCTTTCTAGACCCCTTCCCCATGGGGAAGACACCCCTCCCCATACCTCTCTCTACAACTAGATCCTGGCTGCGCCATTGTGAATGGAATGGGTTGCCATTGGACAGAGACACTCATGTGACCTGACTGACCTCTAGTTAACATTTTATTAGATGTATAATTACACATGGGCCTCGGTTCCCCACGAAAAGGGGAGACTTGGGTGTTAGAATCTTTAGTCAAAATTAGCGTGGCAATTTGAAGACGAACTGAACCGACATGCAACTTTTGTTAAGTTATATTATGTACTTTTCGCACAGTTTTACGACAAATATACGTGAAGTAAGCTTACAGCATTTAGGCAAGAAATAGACAGGCATTTCTCTTATGAACAGAAAAGTGGATAAATCTGTTATGCTTTGCTGCTTGTAGGTATTGGCAACCGATATGAACAAACACATGGACCATATTGCTAACCTCAAGACGATGGTAGAAACACACAAACTGTCTGGAGACAATGTCCTTAGTCTTGACTCATACAGTGAACGACTTCAGGTTATTCACTTAATTAATATTAATAGTAAATGCTTGACAACAACAGCTGTTTATTTTTACACATTTTTTTACAAATATACAGGAACATTAATTTTGTTGAGGATCTCAAATAGCTAAAAATGCTATTACAGTAGATTGGTTTGGTGGCGCGGCTTAGTGGTAACGCGTTTCATTCGATGAACGAAGTTACTCTATGCCGGGCCGGGTTAGTACGTGGATGGGTGACTGCCTGCGGGCAGGTAAACCATCTCGGTATGTAACCAGCCGCCTAGGTCAACTCAGCCTTCCATCCCTCCGGGGTAGGTAAATCGAGTACCGGCCTATCTGGCTGGCGTTAGGGCGGGGCGCGTTCACCTGTGTCGGGTTGCAGGTAACACTGTGGGATCCCATACGGCGGGTGACGCTCCGTAGGTCTGGAATGGGCTTTCATTAAGAGCTATAACACCACCACCACCGTTGTCATAAATTTCGAAGTATGATTTCAAAATTATACAATCCTTTGATGTTGGTGATACTCTTTGCGATGTGGTGATTATTCGGAACACAGCTGTTAAGTGATACGTAATGACGATTGTATACAGTGATGTTATGCTTCTTTTTGTGTACTTTTTTTCTATACTGGAAAAATGCACACGCCGAATAGTACGCTCAAATTTTAAAAGTACACTGCGCTATTAATTGACAGCATCTATGGGCAGGGAGTTTCTGACGTTAACGCGGATGGACGGTTGTAGGTGTTAAAAAGCCTCGTGCACTGTTCCGACCTAAGCAACCCGACCAAACCGCTCGACTTGTACCGGCGCTGGGTGGATCGCGTGATGCAGGAGTTCTTTCGTCAGGGTGATCTGGAGAGAGACCAGAATCTTGACGTCAGTCCGATGTGCGACCGGCGTACAGCCACAGTCGAGAAGTCACAGGTTTGATTGGGACTTCGCTGATTTTTGACGCGCTACAGCTAGTGTTTGAATTGCCGGGGGTTGGGGGTTGAACCCCCAACTGTTTTATCAACCCCCCTAACATGCTGTCAAATTATGTAAGTTAAAGTTAAAGTTAAAAACGAACTTAGAAAGCGCCATAAAACTAAACGTGTGTAAAGATACAGAGGCGATGGAGGGTCAGTTATGTACTATATACATACAGTTTATATGACAGTTATTTTGGTCAGGCTCCGACCGTCGAAAAGTTCAACCTCCCCCCACAATTCAAACACTGGCTGCAGCTATGCTGTAGGGCGTCTATAGTGCGATGTGTTGTCAGCTGTTCGCCATCTGTTGTCTGTAACGGATGTACCTTGACTTACGGGCAGGTCGTAGGGGAACCTTATTACACGCGTAATTAGCCCTGTGTCATAAACCTAGGCACGCAAAGTTTTAGTGATCTAGTGCCAGAGGAACATTTTCAAATTTGGCGTTGAATGGAGGTGGGGTGGAAAAAATGTGCATTTTTTAATGGAAAACTAGCCATATCTCGGAAACGATGAGAGATAAGGCCAACATTACTATTAATCACTATTAAAAAGTGGCATACGCCCTGTTACATGAGATGTAAATCGTTGATCTTGGATGACCTTGAAGGTCAGTTCTGCAACAGGAACTGTATAGGCTGTAAAGCTTCTTCCCTAGCGACAGCTGGGCTTTTTTGTTAACAAGTGGCTTCTATCTCCCTAAGTCTGCAATCGAAATCGGGCGCAACTTCCCCCAGTTTTTAGGGCTAAGATTTTTCCCCAGTTTTTGACTTAAGTTTTCCCCTCTATTTTGGGCTTCTTCCTTCTTTAGGTAGAAAGTTATAAGGGTGTGGATTGAAAAATAGGAGGGAAGTAAAAAATAGGGGGAGAGTTTTGTTAGGGAGGAAATGGAAAAAAATAAGGAGGAGTAAAAACAGTGAAAAGTTTTGTTAAGGGTGTAGTTTGCCCTGTGAAAATAGGGCCCCTATTTTTCACTGGGCACAAGCTGCGCCCACCAGGTATAGCGAGAGAAGCCACTGTTGTTGACTTTCTCCACGGGCCTTCATTGCGCGTGAGTCTTAGGGTGTGTTCAAACTTCAACGCGACAGAAATGAAGTTCGCTGAAATAAAACAAAATGTACTGAAAAGAAAAGAGCACGCTGTGGCATTTATTTCATTTCAGTTTGTGTCATTTTATATCATTTGTTTTCAGTTCAGATCTGTCGATCTGTACGCTCTTTTAGTAAATTTTTTGTCATTTCTCTTCATTTTTTTTCCTTTTCTTTTTCTTTCTTTTCCTTGTTTTTTTCCTGCATTTATTCCCTTAAATAGGACCCCCTGTTTATGTCTATGGATTTGTGGAAAGCTGTAAGTTTTCCACATGTGCCTGCAAAACGCATTTGTAAGCTAGCCAGAGAAGTTAAATTATGCATGAACATGTGTGAGAAATCTGCCGTTTTTGCACGACAGCGGGACATCTAAGTAACTTAGGCTGCCCCCTGAACGTCTGTAACTTCTCCCCGTACTTTTGTGATGGAAGCTTTTTTTCCAAGGTTTCTATGGTGTAGACGCCCATGGCTTTATTCAGTCCACAGGAATGCCTGTTGGCGAATGCATTTGAGCGAGAGTCGACGAAAAACGAACGGATTATTCTTCTCGCTACTGCGTTTAATGGCGTTTTTTTCGACTGAACAACATATAAAAATTGAAGTAGTGTAAAATCTCCGACGATATACTCTGTGCTTCAGCGCCAGTTTTGATAAAAATTAATAACGAAAAAACTCGACATTGCTTGTATTGTAAGAGAAGAGAGTTTCCAACAGCAGGGTGGCTATCCCCGCAGGGGTTGAGCAGGGACGTTTAGAGCCACAGTGGGCCCGGAGGAAACATTTCCGCGGGGCCCCTCTGGGGAGAAAAATTTTAAATTTCTCATATTAAAATGGCGCATTCTGGTGTACTTTAAACCCCTTAAACGTCGCGGGGCTCAGGGTAACTTATCCCCCTACCTCTCCCCTTTTGATGGGCCTGGAGTTGAGCGTAAAACACAGTCGGTGGTTTATCGCGCCGTGACAATGGTCGTCTGTGTCGTGTGTGTGTGTGTCATTAGGTGGGGTTTATCGACTACATCGTACAACCGCTGTGGGAGACGTGGGCCGATCTGGTCCAGCCGGATTGCCAGGAAATCCTCGACCTGTTGGAAGACAATCGCGTCTGGTATCGCAGTCGGATCGTCGCAAGTCCGTCGGACGTCGTCGTCGCGCCGTCTTCGTCCGACGCGTCTTCTGGACGCGACACCGGCCCCAAGTCCGACGGCGGAAGAGAAACTGTCGCAGACGAAAACGCTGCCGAGTCTGCAGGCGCAGCGGGTGACGCAGTAGAACAGGCCACCGACTCGACGACGGTGGAGGTGGAAAGGACGCTGGAACATCCTGACATCCAGGCCGCGTCGTCGTCCTCGCGCAACATCTCGGTGAACGTGACGCTGACGGTGTCTATGCAGACCGTCACGACGACGACCACATCACTGGCAGCCGGTGGGGACGTCGGCGACGAACTTCGGTGCAATCGGCACACCAGCGAATCACCGCCTCTCGCCCCTTCGACCCACCACCAACCCATCCCGTCTGTGTCACATACTTCGTCGTCCCATTCTACCGGCATCGACGATCTCAGCGCTCTCCAGGCGACCGACGTCTGACGAGCGGCCGCCCACTGCTGGAATTACATGTATTCTCGTACGATCCAGATGCCTTTCGTTTCCCTCACACGGCGAGCTCAGTGGACCCCGCGATCGTCCACGACTGCCGGAATAAATGCCGGAATAAATGCCGAACTGGTCAGAAAAAGTCACTGGTTGTTAACGGAGCCGGCTATACGGCTGACGTCGGTTGTGCATGTGTGCTGACTTAACAAGTGGGTTTAAAACACTCGCCGGCATAAAGCAAAGGTTGTATAAGCTCCGAGCGCAATAGATATTCAGTCTTTGGGGAAATCTTTTCCCACTTCAAATTCCGTTGATGAGTCGCTCCTGTGCCGCAGTAATCCTTAACGTTTTGCAAGTTTTGCTCCCTCATTTCCGGGCATCGATGCAGCTAACTTTAGTTCAGTCAACCGCACCGTAACTAACGACACGAACTATTTCAGCGATCAGTGGACGTCAACAAGGCCGAAATCTCAAGACGAGAACCAAGTTACTTTCTAGACCAAGACCCGTGCAGCAAAACACTGCTACGGTACACGACAGAAGTAACGAATATCGCAGTGCATTGCTGAAATTAAGTACGGTTTAAATCGTCACATCTTTTAACCAGTTGGCGTCGAGTTATCGCGCCAAGACCGAGCACAAGACCATCGAGTTTGAAACACTGAAGATCGCGCATGCTCTCGAAACAGCGTCGCTTTCAAGCCAACTTTTATCCGTAATGATTATAGCTGTCTCGCAAGAGCGGTTTCCATCGGGAAGCGGAAGGTAGTTGACTGCACTTGAACCACGGAATTGGACGAACTCGAGCCGAGAAGCGAAAAGTTTTCTGAACGAATAACGGCACAAACTGCTCGCGCGCGTTTGTCGCCGCAACATCTCGTGCTGCTATGGTGCTATGGTCGTCATCGTCGACATTTGACAACGGCGACAATAATTTCTTTCTTTTTCCTTGAACACGACCTTGGCTCGACGGTGAAGCGGAGTTCACACCGTGTTTATAGATGGCAGTTGTATTTTTCGTTTCATATAGATAGTATATACTTTCATTCGTTGTCGACGAATTTTTTGGAGCTGGAACAAAGTCTGCATAATAATTTACTGTCGCTTGGCGTTTAGCGAAGAAAAGAGTTCGTTTGTGAGTCACGGCTTTGTTATCAGGAACGCGAGACACACGGCACGTGTCCTCTGTTTTGTAGCAGTAACTAAGTTACATCGACTTTGTCTGTTATTGTGCGGTCGTTCTAATAGGCCGCATTGCAGGTCTTGCTCGTCCGTCCTTCCGTCTGTCTGTTTTGCTTGGGTTTTTAACTTGACGTCAGACTCACTAACACTACTATTAGAGACTTGTGTTGATGCGCTATACAATTTAGATTACATTAGATTAGATCAGATTGAAAACTGCAAAGCTAGGACAACCAAAATTGGTGTAAACATTTCTCAAAACAGGACGAACTAGAAGACGCTGAAAAGAGTGCATATCTCCGACGACGACGACGACGACTACTACGTACTCCTACTACACCTACAACTACAGCTAAAAATAATAGGGTCACGACCTTGACCTTTCGGGGTCACGTGACGTCATCGGTCACGTGACCATTCGACTCGCGGTGGTCGACTTTTTATGGGTGGTTCATTGTGACCATGCGTCTATCTGGCACCGTTATAGAGATATGGCGCCTCAAAGTACATGTACACAAACAAACACACCCTCACACACACGGAACGACGGACAGAACGACCAATCTCTTAATCTCCTCCAATGTTCACTACTTTCACTTGTCGGAGATAATTAGTGTGCAAATTTTCAGTTTAAGCAGTCAAAGGTTAGGCGGACGGCCGCACAATATGTCGGCGCTGGGCCGACGTAGGTTTTTAGTTGTATTGTATTGCCGTATGTCTGACGTCGTACGCCGTTACGGCTGAAGCCTGAGATATAGGCCGATACTTGGTGTCGGCAGCTGATCTAAAATTAACTAGGTTTTGTTTCACACGCGCGATTCTGCTCGTGTTTCAAAGCAGCTCGTAACATTTGCGACATAGGTCGCAGTTTAAGCGCTTCGGTTCCGAGTTCGCAGTCTGCTTTTCTACGGGGCGATTGCCGTGCGGTCAGCGTTTTGCAGGGAGTTCACGTGATCAGAATGCCAGACAGCTGTGCACGCTGCGTTAACACAATAACACAGCTGACGTAACGGCCAAAACACAAGCATAGAAGCGATGCCTATTCCTGCGTTACGTTCGTCGCGTGATTTGTGTTGGGTGGAGCCAAACTTAACCAAAGGCGTCATTTAGGGTGGGAGAGGGGGCTGAAGGGGTCCGTGGACCCCTTTTCCAAAGATTTATGATTTTAATTTTTTCCTGTAAATCTTACCTTTGAAACAGTGCTGCTGCTGCAAGAACAGTATGCTGCGTAGACTGAAATTTTGTAAAAATTACTGAGACCATCGATGTTTTACTGAAATGACGCCACTGTACTTAACTGACATAAAATACCTTTATTCAGAGGGAATGCACGTGAAAGGGACTGGAAATGTCCAGCCTTGTTTCAGAACCGCTTTGCTCATTTATATATGTAGGCCTAGCCGTGATGTTTCAGAATTCAGACGATGAAAATGTCACTGGTTAAGCACCATATAATCTATATCTGAAAACGTTGGAATCTTTTGTTTACAAAGGAAAGACCGGAGCTCTTAGATTCCGGTGATTTGCCATGCACTTGCCCTCGCATCTTTCCCGGTTGCCTCATCTTTGTTATCCGGCGCGGAACTGCGTAGCGAGGACCACGAAGACGTAGGCCACCATGGAGCCGTGTGCATGGAAACGTAACAGACTCCGCTGAGCAGTTGTTGGTACCAACAGTCACATGTGGCTTCTATCCCCCCAAATCTAGAATCGAAATTGGGTGCAACTCCCTCTCTTTTGGGTTCAAGTTTACCCCTCCACTTTCGAACTCAAAGTGTCCTACTTTCCCTTTTTGGGCTTATTCCCTTTTAAAGGAAAAATTTGTTTAGAATGTGAAGTGAAAAATAGGGGAAGTAGAAATAGGGGAGAAGTTTTGATCTACACCCTTAACAAAACTCCCCTCCCATTTTTCATTCGGCTCAAGCTGACCCACCAGTTACACAGGGATAGAAGCCACTGTCGATCAATGACACCAGATGACGCTAGGGGCATCAATCAAACTAAGACAGTTTCTGGCATAAGTCGGTCGGCACGGGTCCGATTGTTCGGTATTCTGGCGTTCCGCTTCGCTGCCGTTAGCGCAGCAAGCGATTGAATGCGGAATTATATTCGGGCCGTAATAAGTCACGTTCAGGCATCGATTTATCATTAATTTATCGTTAATTAGGCTACTCCTCCTGTAAGTACTGTACAAGCTCTGTCGATAGACGATCATTCAGTTCGTGACATATTATCTACTTGACGGAATGGAGCAGTGTTTGAATGGCGAAAAATTAGCTGGGGTTGAATTTTTTGGACTGTCGGTGGCCGACCAAAATTGTGATGTAAATCATAATGTATATAGTATAATTATAGCTGTAATGCTAACGTCATAATGTGCCGTGAGCACGAACTTGTAAATTGATCATCATTCAGTTGAATTATAAAAGAAAGTAAAAGGGTGTTTTTAATGAAACACCGTTAATTAGTTTTGTTGTAAGCAGTTTTGGGACCAGGAAAGTGGGATTACGCCGCAAGCTTGCCTTTTTCCGAATAAGTCTTATTTTCACTAAAATGGTTAAGTATTTTGCGAGCCATAAGTCTCATAAAGCGACGCTGATCTCCGTTTCTTTATCTCTCCATCAGATACCAATTCACACTGCGTTACATGTATTTGGAAAAATATCCATGACAGTTGGGGAAGCATTTGTTTCATTTTTTTGCGTTCTTACTGCGTCACCGAGCTCTTATTGTTTTTACGTTAAGTTCAAATAACTTTTGGGCATCTTTTGATTTCGTATGGTCTTAGTTAAGACGTTATCGTAGTAGTTCAAAACTGCTATACAGAGTCGAGTGTTGGTCGTGCCGTTTTTGTCTGCGCAACTCAGGGCTGGAAAAATGTTTTAAAAAATTCGTTTTTTAACGTTTTAAAACACAAATAAGCGTTAAAGGACCAAATGTTAAGTGTTCAACGTTATTATTATTATTTTAAAAAAATTTTGACGCAATTTGTAATAGTTTACAAATCAAATTTAATTTTATATTTTGATCGTAATTTTTACTTCTGAGTTCACGTCATTCACTCAACTAAAAAAATCATGTTACATTGAGAATGGACGTTCTTTTTGCGTCTTAAAATTTGTGTTCCTTTTTCTTTGTAACGAAAACTTTAAAAACTTTTAAAATTTGAAAAAAAACTTTCCCCCGCCCAAATTTTTTTTTCAGAAAACCTTACGTATTTCTAGCCCTGGTTGTACTGCGCCAAAGCGAGCGTGATGCAAATCTTCATAGGAAATTGTTCTCAAGTAGCCTAGTCGAGTGTCACTGATTGTTTTATCTCTGTAAAATGATGTTTTTTTTCAGTTTTTTTGGCAAAGCGTAACTTAAAAATGCCTGTATGACTTACAAGTCGCAACTCGCGCTCATGGTGGCACAGGGCAAGTCCATGGTTTGAATTGTTTTCGTATTATTATTGTTTAGTGTTTGCCAAATTTGAGGTTAAAATGGTCTGCGACTGCATTGCTATTTTTCACCAGCGGCGTCTTAGAATGGAAAGGGCGGAAGTTGTCCACGCTGAATTTTTAACCATTGCAAAACTGTTGAAAACTTTTTTGCGGAAAATATTTTCTAAAAATACAAAAGTTAAAGCTGAAAAAACATGTTGGGAAAATTTATGGACGAAATTGGATTTATGAACACCCATAGTCTCCTGCGTCGAAAATTTGGAGCTGTTTGTCGGAGAATAATTGCAACTTTTCTCACCGCTTATTTTTTTAATCCACGATGCCGTTTCCCCTAAACTTACGCGAAAATTCCCTGCTCGTTTGTATCATTTTTCCATGGAAATCTAACTTCTTAACACTTGCCGCACGCTTTTGTATCCCTCTTTGTATCCGCAATCACAAAATAACTAATTAATAGTAATTTTTTGTTTTGTGATGACGTTTTAGAGATGGGATATTGTACCCTGCTCCTAAAAGTAAACGTAATGCACATAATTATGTGTATGTCCCTGGAAATGCATGTCATTGATTTATCGCACTCCGTACTCCGCGATGGAGTCTAGCTCAGGTGTAGTCTTTTTAGCAGAGATATTAATTTAGACATAAATAAGACACCGATTGGCGAGTCTATAATATATATTTAATTGTACAAGAAGCTCGCGCACGGTTTTGTCGAAATGAGTCGTATTTTTATTAAAAGACAAATTAGAAACTGCTGGGTGACTGATAACGGTAGCTCTGATAAGCATGAACCTTCATAGATAGGCCTAATCGGCTCAGGGTTGCATGCAATCGTTTTATTTTAAAGCTATTTTTTGCTAATAGTTTACGTAGGCCGCTATTAATTTGTAGTGTTTAGTGTTTCTTGTCCCGTGATGTCAAGTCTAGTACTAAAGTAATGACACTGGGTGAAGACTGAATTTTTAAAAACCTAAGACAGAAAATTTCATCGACGTTGACCTGAATCGAGGACCACAAACTGTTCGCACGCAATGTCGCTATTTTTGGCCAAAATTGTGGAAACGTTAGGTGCATTTTTACTGTCAGCATTTGCGCGGCAACAGAGATATATTTGTCGCGAACCACCGCAAATCTCAGATGCCCAAATCTGCGAAAAATTTTCTTCGTCTCGCACATAACTATGGTCACATTAAGGGTCAAAGAACACAATACTCTCCTGGGTCATTAGTCTGCATTTTGAGACTAATGGCGTTAAACAAATCTGCTTGTACCGTTTTACGTTTGAGTTTAAGAAGATTTTACTTAAAACTTGGACTAACTGACGCTGTATTTCCGAACGGGTTGCATTGGATTTCCAAGTTTAAACTCAGAGAGAATTGTCCCCATATGCTCGTTATGATAGCAGTTCGTGTGTGGTTGAAACATTGGTTTGAAGTGTGTTTCTGGTGTGCTGCGGGTGTGCTACAGTCTGGGTGTCTGGTCGGTCCATTCATACATTGTGCATAACTCACAGCGTCTATCACTAGGCGTCTAATTTCTCACGGTGTCTCCATGCAGTGGCTTGCGACATCTTCGTGCGCTACTGCTGCTGCTATTGCTGCTGCAGCAGCATCAGATCTCTAGACACGTTGTTTGTCGCTCTCCAGAGTCGCGGTTGCAGTTTTTGCCACCAGTCCTGTCAGTTTCTTATTGTCCATTCGCTGACGACTTTGCATTGTTTGCATTTAGTCGGTTTTAGTACCGCCAGCACTCACATCGTCGTGCTTTTTCTCCTCATAGCTGTAACAGGTGGGAAAAAGTCGGATACCTACAGAGACTGTTAAACGAGAAGATGGATTATACAGAATTGCCCGTTATAGTTAAGCCACCGAGTTTCACAACTTCCTGACTTCATTAAACGGTGACCCTTTTTTCATAATTTTCACCTTCTTTCTCGACAGTGTATTTGCAATAGAGTTCTAGTTGAAAATACCACCACACCTTAAACACGTTGTTGAAGCATTATTAGCGGAATCATTGTCGCTGCAAGCGATTCCGACTACACATTTATTTGTAGTGTGGTCTGTTTGTCTGTCAAGGGAGATTTTAAATTCTAAATCTTTAGCTAAAACATGTAACAGCTTATTTATGATTCACCAGGTGGCAGCATCGATCAGCATCGATTCTGCGTATGACAAAATTACTTTGGTTACTTGCTGTCGGCTTCTGGCAGTATAGGTGGTGTATCGTTAAAAATTTGCGTTCTAAGATATGGTGAATTCAGTACTCGACTCGTATAGCCCTACAGTGGCGTAGACAAGGGGGAGGGGGTGTAGGGGACCTAGATCCTAACCCCTCAGACAAGACATAAGCGTACGTTTAAGCTGCACTAAATTTGCCAATTTGGCCGGTTTATTCTCAGGATAATAACTAAAATTATTGCTACCGGATCGTATATTTTAAAGCTATAATGCACCAAATTCGATTTCGACTGGGGCTCCGCCCCAAACCCCGCTGGGGGTGCTCATAGCGTTCGCTCAAACTACTAGCTGGATTTTTGGATCCTACTTCCAACAGAAGGGAGGGAGAGAAAACGGAGGGAAAAGGCAGAAAGGGAGAGGTAAGAAAGGGGCACGAAAAGGAGAGGAAACGGAAACGATCGAGGTCCCTCATTTCTGCTGCGCCACGGCTCGTATAGCCTACTGAGCAAGACGATACTAATTTACTGTCAAGGCCTAAGACTCTTAGCCACTGGTAGCATTATCGTTCATGTTGGCAGTCTGCGTCGATATTTTTCTTGTATTTCGTTACTGGTGGCGTAATCTGGATACCGGTTGCATTGTGCAGAAAGCAGAAGCGCAGGTTTAGCTTTCTTGCGTTGGAGTGTTATTTCTAGTCGGACAACGCGTTGCTCTACACTCATGAATAGTCATATAGGTACGTATTCGGGTTGGTGGCCTGGCGTAGTGGTAACGCGTTTCATACGATCAACGAAGTTACTCTACACCGGGCTGGGTTAGTAGGGGAATACTGTGATGGGTGACTGCCTGCGGGCACGTAAACCATCTCGGTATGTAACCAGCCGTTTAGGTCAACTCAGCCTTCTATCCCTCTGGGGTAGGTAAATCAAGTACTGGCCTATCTTGCTGGAGTTAGGGCGGGGCGCGTTCACCTGTGTCGGGTGGCAGGTAACACTGTTATCCCATATGGCAAGTGACGCTCCGTAGCTCTGGAATGAGTTTCCATTAAGAGCTATAAGTATAAAACCACCTTTACATTTAAATAAACCTAACCCATCTGCGATGACCTTTGTACAGTTTATAGGGGCCATTTCGTTTTAAGTAGGCTAGGCCTAGGCCTACACCTAACGCGATTATTTAGGCTTACAAAGGTTGTTTTGTTGTTTTTACCTTTACCAAGATGGTTAAGCAATCATCTTGAGTTGTCTGCTTACGAGTAAAGCAGTTGATGATGATTTTAGCTGTAGTGTAATATTTGGTATAACTTATGAGAGTTTGCTTTCTCAGCTAAAACGATTAGCTAAATTTTTGCGTTAGGGCCTATTTGGATCGATTTCATCTGTCACTGCTTCATCAATACGAAATTCGTCTCTGAAATGAATAATTATTTTAACATCGGAAGTCACTTTAAACTTGCAACGTTTTCTAGATCAAGATTGCTGCTACAACTTTGGGAATACTTTTTTCGTCAGTCTTGGGAGATATATATGTTTGCATTCTATTGAGTGTTTTCTGGTTGAATGCGTGTAATAGTGTACAAAATGTGATAAAAGTCACAGAACACTTAATACTCGTGATGTTGCGTTTTGCGTTTAATCTGCGTACCCACCACCCCACACGCGACATCGTTATATCGCAAATCACAATTACTTTTTATTTTTGCGACAATCTAAAAACATCGTAATACGATACGAAATAAATCATGCGTGAGAACCAGCGATGGGTAAAGTTTGTTGCACATAACGTTATAAGGCCTGTGATTTCAACTAGCTGCGGCGCATTATCGTGTGTGAAAATCTCGACTGTGTTACCTCAGCACTTTAGCGACGTGTTGATTGGATTGATTGACATAATGTGTTACGTTTGTTTGCTCTATTTTTTGTTGTAGCTATTGCTCAATAGAATATAATATGTCACTCGTTTCTTGTATTGTCACACTTTGTCACATTTAATTACATGTATCGGCAATTCGGCATATCAATGACACATGCCATGGGACGTTGGATTGCAGAATAAAACAGAATAAAAACAGAATAAAACAAAATGAAGTGACGCTAATTAAAGTCATTACGCCTCCGTATAAGGACGCCCACGCAGAGGTCCCTGCTGCACTGCATTTTCATTCATAGCCGAAGATACAAAGCAAATATACTGCGGGTATTGGGCCTCAAAACTATCAAGATTGGCAGGTGTCAGCCAGTGCTCCTGCAGTAGCAGCACGTCTGGTGGATGACTCTGCAGCAGCAGTTCTGCTATAGCGGGAGAGCCAGAGCTAAACCCGTGCATATTATAGGAGACAACAGACAATGTCATTTGCTCATAACAGGCTTTACTGCTACTGATATAAATGTACAAAACATCAGTTTATACACTTGTTAACGGCAACATTTAAGGACTTGCACATCGAAAACAGCAAAAATTACAAAAGGTGATATTGCCCGCATCACACTGACTCTGTGTCAATGTGCTGCTGAATAATATCACCTTTTGTAATTTTTGCTGTTTTCGACGTGCAAGTCCTTAAATGTTGCCGTTAACAAGTGTATAAACTGATGTTTTGTACATTTATATTTGC
>Ga0056128_1005073_pt1 | contig 16537 bp, 7 predicted proteins | sample WorMetLIZISLAND2_FD_71113 | JGI IMG/M metagenome (GOLD analysis project Ga0056128, IMG submission 71113) | Marine gutless worms symbiont microbial communities from Max Planck institute for Marine Microbiology, Germany - Olavius geniculatus... ... | reverse complement strand
AGACTCAAGACAGTCAATGTCAACTACTTAGTGCTGAAGTGCGACACGTAGCAAACAGCAACATCCGTACAAAAGCTGCTGATAAAACTCTGGAGTTGTCATAAATTAAACTAAAAGCGCGAAAATTCACGAAAAATCACGGATTTCACGGAAATCGGCGTTTTTCACGGAAGAAGGCGAATTTCACGGAAAATGTCACGGCCGTGAAATCGTGAATTAAGTTGGTCTCTAGCCATCAGATTCTGTAGTCGCTGAAGAAAAAAAATTGTTATACAGTGCAAAACAGTTTTTACTTTTTAATTCTCATAATGTAGTTCTGGCCCACTTTTTGTATAGTGCGAAATCGATAAAGCCCAAATTCCAAGTCTCATGTTTCACTAGAGACAGTTTTGTAAGCGCGATTTTAATCGTTTTCCCACCGTCTTTTATCTCTCTTTCTGTCTTTCTTTCACTCTGTCTGTCTGTCTGTCTTTTCATGTCGGCGCGCTTCTAAAGAAGACCTCAGCTGCTGCGGACGCAGTTACCATGGTGACGAGGTGCGCCAGCCATTCGCCAGAGAGCGCGCTCACGCAACCCAAGTCCATTGTTAGACGTGGACGACAAATTAGTGCGCAGCTCCCTGATAGTGTGCACGGGCTGCAGCAGCTGCGACTACACCGCATAATAGCGGCGGACTTGTCACGTGACCTAGCCTATACCTATCCGAATCGAATTCGTCTCATAAGTATCTTACCGGCGTTCGATCATGAATGCTCCATATTCAGTTAAACCCTATATGTCAAATTATCACATACAACTGGCCTATCCATCAGATTTCAGATTGCATGTAGGCTGCCAGTAGGTCGCCCTATACATACTTTGATTATGACTCCTACAACGAGTGGGGCCTACACGATCTTAAGACGATCTTAAGGCCTTAACGTTTTTTTCGCAGTTTGGTTTGCGTGATCACGTTGAGAGACAAAAAAGGGAATGACGATATCCGTCGCATCCTCGGAGTAGCGTGCATCACGGACAAAGTACGGGAGGCCAGGTTGAGATGGTTTGGGCATGTACAACGCCGAGAAGAGGAGAATTGTGTCAGGAGAATCTTGTAGGCAGACGTACGTGGACAACGGAGTAGGAGAAGACGGAGAAAAAGGTGGATCGACGTCGTGAAGTACAACATGGAGAACTTGAGGGTCGACCCGATGGACGTGGAGAACAGAGCCGAGTGGAGACGGAGAACCCGTGTGAATGACCCCTCACCCGAGGGATCTAAACCACCCTGAAGGAGAGAGAGAGAGATCTGTTTACACGGTGACTGTCTTTGGACGATAATTTAAGACACTTTTCCTGAGAGTACTTTCAGAGTATTAATTTAAATAACCCCGTGGAAGTATAAATAAAAAGTGGAAATGACACGGTGCCGTTTGCGGCGTCCAAACAGATGCGCGCGCAGGGCGGGTATAGAAATCAACATTCAGTTTCGTTTTCGTTGTAAACATATTGTAGTTCCAGCGATTATAAAACCCCTGATATCAGTGAAAAGCACGAGCAAATGACTTTATTTTCCAGTAAGTGATACTAATGACATTTTATTAATATTTTATAACTAGTGTTTAATTGAAATGTTCGCTGGTTTTGATTTTTGATGCACTGTTGCCGGTCGGTTGCTGTTAGTCTTTGATACCGATATACCACAGTGAAGAGTATGATGCGAAATATTTAAAATGTTTTCATATGAAGTAAGTAAGTAAGATTGATTGCTACTAATCAGGTTTAATTGCCGCACGCATATGAAATAAATTAACAAACAAATAAGCCCTAACTAAAGCCGTGTTCATAGCGACAAACTCAACTCAACTCAACTCAACTGAGTTCAGTTGAGTTGAGTTGAGTAGAGTTGAGTTGAGTTTGTCGCTATGAACAAGGCTTAACAGAAATAACCCATTGTGAGTTTTTCTGACGTTGATGCGCGGTATAAACTGGCGTTTTATTGCTTACTTTGCTACTGCGCTGACAGTGATCGTGGAACGGAACGCGATGTGCGTGACATCTTGGCTGTTTCTAGTGTCTGACTAAGTGACTGACTGACTGTTTGGTTGCCTGTTAAGTGGCAGTGACGACTACGAACAGTAGTCTAACAAACTAGTTTGTAGTCAGAGCTCTGTTGTGCGCGTCTTTTCACCCATGTCGTGATGTGACGTCATATCGCTCCCATGTTCTGTAGCTTTATCTATATACCTTCCGAGAAGTCATTCTATCAGCTGCGTCTACGAGAGAGGCTCACCGGCAGAAGCAGACAGACACAGTGGCGTCGTAATAATGGACGGGGCAAAGGGCAGGGGGTGCCGAAGGGGTCAACTGCTTTTCCCTCTCTAAATTTTGGACTGTCGGGAAATTGTCGGAAAATCTGTTGTAGAAAAATTTGCGTCCAAAAATGCTAAATTTGTGACTGAATACCCGCTTTTTGAATAACTGTACACTGTCAAAATTGAAATTTTGAACACCCGTGATCTCTTCTGTCAGAAATTTGCAGTTGTATGTCGGAATTCCGTCGGACAATTGCAACTTTCTGCCGCACCCTGTACTTTTTTAACGCACGACGCCGCTGGCCAGATACATACAGCACGACGCATAATTATTTAGTTGAGTTTTTCTTTTATTTTGTATTTATTTGTTACCTTTCATGGTAAATAAAGATGCATATATATAAAAACAGGTCTGCTTTGTTTTACGACTTGTGACTTTGGAAGTATGGATGAGATCGGCATCAGACTTGACACAAATTAACATCATTTCATTTTTAGGATTACATTGTAACTTTGCTGAGCGTATTTGGAAAACAAAATGGCGCCATCTAGCAAATGACAATAGTCATAACAAGTGACGAATTTTTTTCAACGATTTTGATAAAGTATAAGAAAGATCACAAAAAAGATCACGCGCTTTATGTCAAAAGAAAACTGATGTTTACGATGTTCGTCAAAGTAGTTTCTAAGAAAGAATCAGGTCAAGACAAATGTGGACAACCTGCTGAAGAAAATTAATTCTACTGGCACGACAGAACGTCCAAAAAGCAGTAACTGTTCGCGATCAGTTCGCGGGCAGGAATTTCGGAAAACATCGAACATGTGGAGGAGCTCATCTGCAGTCATGAAAGTGGTGTGCACACCCACAAAACACCGTTCGGAATTGGAAGGGAGGTGGACATTTCACGGTGGTCTGTTCTGCACATTGCAAAACACGATCTTCCAGCTAAAAATTTATAGCTCTTGCCAGTTGTTCTCGTCAAAAGCTCCAGAAAATGTTTTAAAATATAGGCGCAAATTTGCGATGTAATTTGGTGCAATTTGATGATGCCAGATCACCAAAAGTGGGACAAAAAATCGATATGCTTTTCACTTTTAAAAGTGAAGCGGAATTGGCATACCGTCGCTACGTTCCGCGGCCACTGTAAGATACCTCTAATGCTATTGATTGATTAAATTACGTGGCGCGGTAGAATGTGACCCCAACGGTTGGTCACCGGTTCAAGGAAGTGCTAAACACAAACTCCGCTATTTTATTTTGTCGCGAACCTGTTTACACCAAGTTCGTATCAGTTGCAACAAACTGTACAACATTTTGACATGTCTAAATGTTGTGGATTTGCTGTAGACCTTCGATTTTTTTGCTCCGACTCGTTGTACAACTTTCTATCACTTTTCGTACAACAAGTTTACCACAAGTCAAAACGAGTGGAGTGTAGGGATGTATTTTATGGCATATTCTATTCTCATATCTTCCACCACAGTGTTTCCAGTGCTATAACTGCCCATAATCTGACTCCAGTCAAGCGTGACGGTTTAAATGTCTCTCGCGTCTGTATAGGTCTATCGCACGCACGTCCAACGCAGAACGCATCGTCGATCATGAAATAGGCGCGTTTCAACACGGTCTACTCTAAAGCTTATTATGCTGCGTTACACTTGCATAGCACACTATAGACTGTGATGTAGCGTGTGTGCAACTTTTGTATGAAGTATGCACTATGCAGTGCACAATTGCGGGAGGGCTCGTCTTTTTCTATCTTTTTCTATTCCCCTTCCGTCTCTTCCCTTTTTCCCTCTCCTCTTTATCCCTTTTCTCTTTTCCCCTGTTCTCCTTTCTTTCCCTCCCCGCTCTTTTGTGAGAAGTAGGATTCACTAAAATCCATTTAGGGACCTAAAGAGCGCTGTGAGCTCCCCTAGCGGAATAGGGCGGAGCCCCAACCGAAATCGAATTTCATACAGTTTGGCTTTAAGATATAAGATCTGGTGGCAAATATTAAAATTTTTTGTTCAAGAATAAACTGACTAAATTGGCAAATTTAGTGCAGTATCAACGTATGCTTATGTTTTGTTTGAAGAGTTGGGGGGCCTGGGCCCCCTGCCCTTTCTTGTCTACGCCACTGTTTCGAGCAGTCAACGCAATAGAGCGGTCTGTGCAGCATGCAGCGTTGCAACAGCAGTCAATGCGATATTACGTCGCAACAACACGCTCTGTCTGCCAGTCGCCTTAGAGTTAGTTGCCAGGCAGCAGAACGCTTGCTTGCTTTACATATTGTATCATTTCTGTTGCCATGATGATGACGCTAAGCGAGGACGTGACATATTGGGCGGAAATTACGACGTCGATGTGTGTCAACAGACTGTGTGGGTTTGTCGCTAGTTTATTATGACGTCGGACAGCGGATGTGGCGTCACTTGCAGTAATCACGTGGTCTGCGTCAGCTGCTGTTCTGTCTGAGGCAGCAGAATAACGCTAAAGACGACGACGACGACGACGATGATGATGATAACGCAATTACGTTGTTACGTGACGCAGTTGCTGGTGATGTTGTTAAGTCTCGTTGTCTGCGCATGTCGCGTCGGTGCTGGTGACGTCATCGCTAAACTCCACGGTCAGTAAGTAAGGGAAATTGTACTTTTTCAGCTGTGGCTTATTGCCTACTAATAACATAAATCAACGGAACGCTTGGTATCTAGAAACAAAGGACCTTATTGACAATGTAAGAGTAACATATGTACATATACGTGTAAAACTCTAAACTGACTTTGCTGGAAAACTCGTTGTGTTGCATTTGTCGCATGAATTAATGTCGCATGGATAACAATGTTGTTAATATTTAAGAACTAGTGTTATCTGTAACTTGTTTTCTTTTGATTTCGTACGAGTTTTGTCAGTTTTTTTTGTAGTTTGAGGAAGAGAACTTCCATTATGTAAAGCAGTGCATGTCTTTAAATCCAACGCTGCAGAAAGGCTACTGTTAGGCCTTGGTTTTGGCTATAGCTCAGTAGTCTGTACCTTGCGACTTTGTTACAATTACTGTCACGCTATCGTTAGCGACTATTTGTTGCCGCCGAATATTTGGCCAATTTTGGTCGTAAATATTTTAAACAAGAAGTAAGCTAGTATTTAGCTAGGACCTGCGCCATGCAGAAAATAGTCAAAAACTGTATCGTCCTCAAACGCAACCACTCGAGTCAATCAGCTGATTTCATGCATCAAATGAAAATGCCGGACATGAAATAGTCAGACTAAGTGTCCAGGCATGAAATTGACGGACATCAAAATGACGGACGCAAAATTGGAAGACAAGAAATATATTGTTTGAAAATAGATTAGGCTTACTTTACAATGCTGTGTGCATTTAAAGCAACGGCAGAACACTAATGAAATCTTTATTTACCATCACTGGTAGCACAACAAAATAATAAAAAAAAATAAAAAAATAAACGTATACAATAATATGACAAAATCAGTCACATGCCCATAAGCAACAGAATTTTAACTACCTAAATTATGGCAGCAAGGTAAATTGTACAATATTATTATTAAATAATTTAAATGCATAACACACCATAGACCGATATGCGCGAGCGACGTGGATATGTGTAAACGGCCAAAGGGGAGCAGTACTAAATGGAAGTATACTTAATTTAAGCCTATTTTACCGCTTGAAACATGTCTTGCATTTTCATGTCTGTCGTTTTCATGTCGGTCAATTTTAAGTCCGGCTATTTCATTTCCAGCAAATTTGTCTAAATTTGTCCTGCATTTTCAAGTCCATCAATTTCATCGCCTGTCATTTCGATGGTCCGTTATTTTCAGCGCCCCCGTTGTATTGTGCAAACAGTCCAGGCCAATAGATGGCGCCGCTACTCAGCGCTGCAGCTGCTAGCACCGTTATGCTGGGAACTTATTGGAGCCTGCGCGTCTTCACGTAGCTACTTATAGTTTTTGTCACGAGTTCATTTATGACAACAAACTCGATTTCTTTGACGTAGACTTTACCGCACTTTTATTCTACCCCTGCCTTTAATGTGTTCCCTTGCAGTAGATCTCTGAAGTTAGGCAAGTAAAGAGCGAAGACATTTAGCTACTTACTCGTATAATAACTTTCGACGTATAACTCAACTTACACAGTGTCGGGAAAAAAGTAACCCCCTAGACATCGTACAATAAAAGTGTTAAATCTGAACTAATTTGAACAAAATTATGTACAATTAATTCTTAATAAATTGCTGAGAGGATCACCAAATTTTGTTGAAAAATATTATTTCTTAGCCAGGTAATTGATTGTTAAATGTCGACAGCAAAATACCTCTATTACCAATATGGCGTTACATAAGTAAACCCTTCTGTTACTGTACATTTGCGTAACTCAAAAAAACAACAATTCATTTTGTCAAAATTACACATTAACAATGCATCATTTATTGGCAATCAAAGTACCAAATATCAGTTAAATCTGTTAAAGTAAGCCATAGTACAGCGGTTTTTGTGAGGTCACCCCAAAACACTTCAGTTTCACGTCTTTGTAGATCGACGTCTGACACGAAGACCTGAAATTGGGGCGACTTCGCAGCCACTGTAACTATTGTTTGCCTTAGCGAATTTAACTGAAATTTGATATTTTGATTGCAAATAAATAGCTCATCGTTGGTGTTGAATTTTGCTAAAGTGAGGTATTGTTTGTTAAAGTTACGCAAAAATGTACAGTAACAAAATGGTTCAATTATGTAACGCTCTATTGGTAACGAAGATATTTTGCTATCGATATTCAACAATTAATAACTCCGCTAAAAATAATGTATTTTAACAAAATTTAATGATCGCTTCAGCAATTTTTTGGGGATTAAGTGTACGAAATTTTATTCAAATTATTTTAGATTTGACGTTTTTATTGTACGATGTCTAGGGGGTTACTTTTTTCGGAGATAATGTACAATGACCACTTTACGTCAACGTTACGGCAGAAAGACGGACAGACAGACAGACAGACGGGCGAAAAACGCACGTTGCCATTACCCACGCATCGTGTTATTGCATGCGTGGCGTGGGTAAAAATGCTAAAAGTGATTTTTCATCGTCAGAAGGTGTAGGAGGAAATTAACGTCAGTTAAAGACGTCCGCACAGATGCAAAAGCTAATTAGATTACGTTGCCGGCTGCCCATGCCTCTGGCAGTAGGTAAAATGAAATGACATAGATTGACCACGTCATGTGACAGAATCGCGTGACTTGTGGCCTTAACTAGTCGACTTACTTACTTACTTACTTAACGTTCAAGTCAATGGCGCAAAGTTTAGTGTTTACCGTTACGTATAACAAGTTAAACAACTTAACAAGCCAACAACTTTGTTTTGCAGCAATGTCAAATGCACGTGGTTGTATTAATTTCAGCAACATAGATATTGAGATGTATGTGTAAAACTATGTCTAAATTGCCTTAATAAGACAAATAAGAATGTGTTCTGTATCCGTAACTTTATTTTCTAAATTATTAAAAAAGAACAACACTTACGATCAAAAAACTCACTTGTTTAAAACGATTACATCGCACAGTTTGTAATTTGTCTGTAGTGTTTTCGGTTTAATGCTTGTACACAAGCTTTTCATATTGAAACAGTACGCGATCTATGGCTAATATTCTGTTGACATACGTTTCTGCCTTTGCACGGGACTTTTCCCGTTGCTATAGTCGTATCGATTACCGGCCGCCGTACTCTGAACTTGGTCGGTCGGTTGTATCGCGGAATTAGGCAGACCGTTGGACGGTCGTCGGCACTCGGCGGAAAGAAATCCAAGCGTAATGGCGTCGATTCTCGGGCTATCTGAAGTCAAGTCTGCGAGAGCTGGCTTGACCTGTAAAACGTCCCCTGACAGTTGCTGCGGTCCTACACTCGCCGCATACAGACGGACGGACCGATCGACGAATGGCGCCAACTGCTAGTGCTGCTTTCGTTAACAGTAACTCAAACTGAAACTGAAACGAAAAACAAATCAGAAATGAAATCGTCCGAACTATGCTTTAAGAAAAGAAACTAGTAAAGTCCAGTTATAATTTTCTTTGCTAACTGGCTTTTACCGTAACTCATTTTGGCTTTTGCGAATCTAAAATTGTGCGTTTCTTATCGTCAGTGCTATTCTCGAACAGTTTGTCTTACTTGCAAGTATATTTGTGATTTATACCGCATTGCACATGCTCAGAAGCCTCAAATACTTAGTAACCGTTCTGCCGCAAAAAGAATCCAGAAAATTTTGCGATCCAAAGCCAAGGATTCTGGATATAACCTTATCTATTCACTTACTTACTGACCGATACAAGGCACGATAAAAAGCGGCCATGGGAGTAACACTGTGATGACATGCGGGCAGACTGTCGGACTCGCAATGTGTAGAGTGTAGACCTTATAGTCTCTGAGGTCAGCTATCAGAACACGAATCAGTTCAGTCTTATAGCATTGGCGACAGAAAGCCTCGGCTTAATGGTGCTGGGTCGGTCAGTACTCGCGAATAAACGAACTGCGCCAGAGTAACGACGTCTCCGTGCTTCACTAACTACGCACCTACAGTCTGACATATTGGGCCTAGCAACGGGAACGGCTAAAAAAACTTAAGTTTTTGCTTGCCACTTATAAGCCATGGCGTACAGCAAACGATGTTGCACGGATTTGATGTCATTCAGAAAGTCCATCAAAAAACTTTCCGTGTATCTTATAGCCTACGTTTGTTCAACACGGGTAGAACTATATTGTGTGTGGTGTGCGATTGAATTTAATATAATGTTACCTTTTGTTATAATTAAATAAGCCTCTTCTCTGTAGGCCTGCAAATCAATTAACGCTGCGCAAATTAGCAAATAAACGCTGCTGGTATGATTAATCGTCATTCTGTGCATACACTATTAATCAATGGGACAATAAGGCCAATTAAGCGCAAGAAATCGATAAACGTTCAATGTTCGTCATTTTCTTCGAACCAATGAAAAATGTTTCTGTTTAATCGTGTTTTACCAGAAGTAGGCCTTAAGTAACAAAAATCAAACAACATTTTGCAGAAAATATTTAGTCAGTATTACAGACAAATTAATTGCTAGTTTGTGCAAAAAGCTGTTTATTTTTAATTTTTAGTGGTCCAATGGTGGGTCCATTGGACCTACCCATTGAATCATTTTTAGTATTAAAAGTCATCTGTTAGTTTTCAGAGGCGAGCATCCATGATTTTGTTTGTACGGACCGTACACGTTTTTTTCTGACATTACACGTATACCTGTCCCACTCCTTAGAGCATAAAAAATTGGAATCTTGGGACCCCTAATCAGTTTTTCCTGCATTCAATACAAATACACCGTCAGTCCGTCACTATAGGAGAGGCGCCTTATTTCCATAACGGTGCCAGATAGACGCGTGGTCACAATGGACCACCTATAGGAAGTCGCCCACCGCGAGTCGAATAGTCACGTGACCGATGACGTCACGTGACCCCAAAAGGTTAAGGTCGTGACCCTATTATCTTTGAGGCGCCATATCTTCATAACGGTTGCCGGATAAATAGCTGCGCCGGCTAGGACCGACCATTTACACGATAGCCGGATAAAAAGCTTATTGGCTATTCATCCGGCTGCCAAATAAATATGCCGTGAGAACGTCGTACCGCCGCAGTGACAAGACTTTAGCCAGTAGCACCCTTGGGTGCTCGACGTACCAGCTAAGGCCGTCTAAGACAGCTGCCGGATAAATTGCAGGGCTAGCTAGGACCAGTTATTTATCCGGCAGCCAGATGAATTGCTTATGAGATGTAACTAAGTGAAAAAAGAAACATAAATATGGAGTTGGAGTTCCATTTGTAAGTGCTCTGAAACCAAATAACAGTTAGCATGAAATTTTTCGTCATTTGCTCGTTGTGTGTCGGTTTCCAGCTGCCGTATTGGAAAAACGAACAAAGATATTTTTTAAAAAATTGTAGCATTTTTTAGTCCGAACATATTCAGGAAAAGTTACCAAAGCGTTTCCTACAATTCCAAGCGGTTTCAGAGCTATGATCAAAAAACGTCTGCGGGTCCAATGGACCCAGGATCGGACCGGTAAGTTACAATTTTTGGTCGGACCACTGAAGGTTAATAACACTAAAATCAACGTACTGTTAATATTTGCAGCTGGTCAGGATAATAACAAATGCAGTACAGGAGAACGGCATAAACTTATGTAGTTCTGATAAAAGATTTTGATTAAGGTTTTTTTTTAAATTTCGATTTGTTTCATTATGTCAGACAGTATGTACAGATATGAATAACATGCATAATAGCAACAAAAAATACAACGTGTTGAGACGTGGACCTATACGTGCAGCTGGATATTGTAAAAAAATAAGCGCCGGCCGATAGACATCTTAGTGCTTGTATACGCGCGCGCGTCGAGGGACAAAGTTGTCCACACGCCGCTGGACATTGCATGACGGCGTGGACACAATCGTCTCTGACAGCTGCGATATTATTGTTCCCTATAGATCCGCTGAATCACCGGGCCGACCTGCCTCGGCGCCAGCTCGGTCGCGTTTTAATTCGGCCCACCCCGCGTCTCGTGTCATTCATTATTCAGCGCTCGGTATTCGTGTTTTTGTCTGTGTGTGACGTCACTCCCCCTTCTAGGTAACGTAATGTTTTTGTTTTTTGCCGTATTATTGTTCCATCCGTCGCGTAGCTTCGTCACAGAGTTGGTGCTGTTGTCAAAGCTTTTACTTCTAATTTTTTGGTGTGAAATTTATAAACTGCATTAGCAATCATTGCTTGCGTTTTTTTCCGGCAGCCGATCAGCGGTTGACGTAGTAGCAATATGTAGATTTAAAAGATAAAAAATAAAATACTAAAGCATATAAATTTATGTCTGTATAAAGCGTGGAAAGATTTATGGTTTTTCCGACCGTTAGGTCGAGCCTTGGGTACGATGTGTCATTTGTCTGTCGTCTGTCTGTCTGTAACGCATGTAATGTGGCTACACCGTACGTCTTATTTTAGGGGGTCGGCGCTAGTACCGTTTGATGGAACAATGACAAGTTCCTATAGGCTGTCAGTAGTAACCATGTTTTTATCTTCAGCGGTTTGGCCTCAATTTTGAATTCAAAGTTGCTGCCTGCAGCCATCCAGGCCCGTCGAGAGGGTGGGGTAGGCGGAGTAAGCTACCCCGGGCCCCGCGATGTTTGGGGGGTTCCGCCATCGGCCAGAAATATACGGTACGCTAGAATGTACCATTTTGAAAAGAAAAATTCAAAAATTTTCTTTCTAGAGGGGTTCCGTGAAAATGTTTGGGGCCCCGCAAAATGTTTTCCCAGGCCCGCTGTGACTCTCGACGAGCCTGCAGCCATTACCCACGTGCGCCGAAATACTGTATCGTATCTTAGCATTAATCGTAGCATTTGATATAGGAGCGTCGCCATAGCGTGGATGGCACTGTATAGGCTAGTCACTCTGGGAAATCGCTTTTTGTCCACGATCGGAAGTCGGACGCTAACCTTCGAATATAGGGGGTACGGTCGGCCCACTCTAACGACAGCTGGGTTTTTTGTTTATACCATAAAATGTATTATTTTAGTTTAGAAAAATGTTAGTCGAAGAGCCTGCGACGAGGGCTCTGATTTGTGGATGAACTGCTCAAAATCCTACGTAAGTCATAAGCATGATAAGAATAGCGGAAATTGGTCCTTAAGCCAACACTCCGCCACTTCGACCTGTTTTGCTGTTGTAGGACAACAAGTCGTACAACAAGCTGTAGAACTTCTTGACATCTTAATATGTAGATTTGTCACACTGTAGACCTTCACTTTTTTGATGGACTTGTACACCTTGCTGTGGATTGGACTTGGCGTAGCCTACATGTAGACTTTAATTTCTTATCGCTTTGTGGCGTTGCCTCTTCTATACTCAAAATTGTTGCACGGCTTGTTTTCATAAGAGATTTGGCTTTGTTTTTAGAGTCATAAATGCTAATAAATAGCAGTAATATTAAGTGCGTGACAAGCGACGACACTTTCTCATAGTGTGAGAAAGTGCTACTCGCAGTGTGCTACTGGCACGTCCACACTATTCACCAGTGATCACTCATTCAGTCACACGATTGATAACCAGTCGTGTGACAAATCGTAGACTGGGGAATAAAGCGTCGAACGATGAATCTTCACTCGGTGCAAGGCGATTGAATACTGCGACTGAGAGGTGGCCGGTGCCGGTGATATCTCGTGTCTAATAGATCATGCACTCTGTCACGTATTCTCAGAGATACTGTATCATGCGTGTATCATTGTGCGTAAGGACAGTAACTACATTCTCATTAGAAAATTCATATTTTACCAGATAATGTAACAACGCGGTTAAGGTGCGGGGGATGTTTAATAATATTTTTATTTTTAATTTGTCGCGGTATGAGCCGCGAGTGGCTAGCATTAGTGTGCATGTGCCATTCTGGCCATTCTCCTATGTTATCAAGTAATTGTTCTGTTAATGTTTATGGTTTTGGAAAATAGTTTATTTCTGAAAAAAATGAAAGATTGATTGATATTTTGTGAAAATGTGAACAAGCATTTGGTAGCATGTTTTTGACCGCGGTGTCATGTGCAGTTAAAATGTCGTGCAAGTTTTGCTAATTTTAACCAAAACTGCACGTCTAAAAAGTTCAAGACAGATACCAGTTACGTGTAAAGTAAAACATTTTGCCACATTCAAATCAGCTGTCACTTCTGATATCGTACAACACTTCTGGGCCTTATACTCATAATTGTGCACTGAAAGCAGCGAGGCACACTTCATTTGACGCAACATTTTCTGCGTTCACGTGTGTGTTGATGGTTGTACAGGGTGCAGTGGTGAATGTCCTGACGGATCGTTTCAGTCTCGTCCGTGCAGCAACTCTACCGACAGACTCTGCACAGGTCTCTCTCTACCTATTGCACACTTCACTACTGGTACAACTTTTTGATATACGTATGTATACGGTGTTTCAGAAAGAGATAACTCGAATTTTGTCGTATCTGCACGAATCAAATGTTGACCGTGAAACATTCACGGTATTTTTGAATGTTAGTAATTATAAGGTAGTGCAGGGAAGCGGTGTGATATTTAATCCGCAAATCTTCTGCTGACTGTATCAGTGAAGCATATTGCAGTGTCAGGGTTTAGACACACAGCCAGTGTGGACACATACCACAAAACAGTGGCTTTTATTGAGCAAATATAAAGCCATCTAAAAACCACCGGTGACCCGCTAAAAATTCAAACAATCCACGTTTAGTTTTTTGTTTCATTAATAAATTAGTATTTAATAATCAACTTTATTCATCAAAAAAATTCGATAGCATCACAAAAAAAACAAACAAAAAAACACTAATGCATACTGATGACAGATACACATACTGTAGATAGTTACCACAGTCTCAAATAGGCCTAATAAACATTACACTAGGCCCTATAGCTGGCACACCTTACATAATATATATTTTCTTACGTGGTTAAGTTTTAAAACTTTTAAACCCACGAATTTGCATTTTTTCGATATTTATTTGGCGTGCAGAGTATCACGCACTCGGCAGTGCTTATTTTAAAAACACGAAAACCCCAAAAGCGATTTAGTTCGGTTGTTCGACTAAGCTGCTCTATATATCAAATTCACGTCTGTATCACGTATGCATGTAAAGCTGTATAAAAAAAACTGTATCGTCAGAGCGAACGACAGATGCATGCAGACTGGATCGTATTTTGGCGTGATTGCCTCGTAAACTCTTGCGTCATAATGGTCATGTAATAGCTGACACTGCTGCAGCGCGCTGCTGCTGCTGCTGCTGCTGCTGGTGCCCCATCGTCGCTGATACCCGAGCTATAAAGGATGCGCCGCCAGCACGGGGCGCGGGGCTCATGGCGCCGCAGCAACCAGGCTCTAAATGGAGCCTCGTGCTGTTACAAATGGAGTTAATCAGGAACCAACGATCGAGCAACACATACGAGCAATGGCGTCCGTTTGTCGTCGATATCGGGAACCGAGTTCTGAGGCCGCAGGCGTCAAGTGAGATAGAAAATGGGGAGTTGTTCATCTTCCAGCCGACTAAGATGTCTGGGAAGCATCGTGAGCTTTGACAGAGGGATCACGGGGGCTCCTCGACTGATAATAAATTTTACGAATTTTTAGCCTTTTTGCCGGAACGACAGCGTATAGCACCGATAAACGATAAATATGTTTGTTTTTTGTGTAGGCTAATTGTTGTGTTTTTTTCGCGTGACGTGAACTTTTTATTGGAAGTAATTCGTGTTACAGCCCACATTGTTTATGCCGCAAGTAACACGTTTTTTGTACCACAAATCAACCGTGCTTCAACCAAGCCAGCCAGTGTCGTGGTTGCAAGTCACTCCAATTATTCTGTAAACCAACCCCCCGGGATTGACATTTCTACAGACGACCATACGTACACGAATTGGAACAGAGACGCTGGAAGCGAGAGAAACGAACAAACGGAAGAACAGAGAAGCAGATGTAATCAGCTTCATCGCGCCGTACAACGCAGTGCAATGCAATAAACTCTGCCCTCCTATAGGGGTATCTATGCACATAAGCCATGCAAGTATCAGATCGACCGTACATTGTCTGGAGCAGAGTGTGCATTGTGCATTATTGCGTACCGTACACAACATGACAGATAAATGATGCTTTACGACTGTCTGATGCTACGTGCCTTATTATGATAAGTCGAATTTTAAAAAAATAAACGTGAAGTTTTTTTCCGTACCATAATGCCCACAGGGCGGTGCTGATTTCCGTTTCGTTAGCCCTCGACCAGAGACTGCAGTTTACACTCGGAGACCACGAATACGGGGCCAGTGCTTTATGTTGTGCGCCCAAACTTTCGCTGGTTCTCATTGCGCCTATTCAGGGAGGGCTGGCCAGGCTGAGTTGACCTGGGTGGCTAATCTGGCTCGGCGTAGAGTAACTGCGTTAATGCGACCAACGATGTTACAGGTAGATCAGGCCACCTAACAAGCCTCATATTGATGGTTGTGAATTATATATTCCGAACAATTAAAACAACCAAACTTTTAATTGTTAGGCCTACATATGGTGACATTTGTAATGCACTCCCAATCCGAACTCGTGTAGGTAAGGCACTAAACTTTCGTTACTACTACTACTATTACTACTACTACTACTACTAATAATAATAATAATAATAACTTTGTTGTTAGGCCGCAGGAACGATAGTTCCCGTAAGGCCTTTTTTACGCGCGCTATCGTCGAGGCGTCTGTCCGTCTGTCTGTCCGTCTGTCACATTGTAATATTGTGTCACAACGACGCAAGCTAGGATTACGGAATCTTCACGATGGCTTCCGCAAAGCCTTTAGTTTTAGAATTTGTATTATATTGTATTGTATTATATAGTATGGGTTATTCCGATCTATTGCTTTAAGTAAGAAGTGGGTACAAATCATTGGCGATTTCGAGCCAAAAAGTCGCCATATTTCAGAAACGGTGCGAGATAGAATCCAGATTACTATTAATCACTTATAGGAAGTCCCATACGCCTTTTTGATTGAGATCAAAATCAACAACCTTGAACGACTTTTCAAAATTAGGGGTTTTAGTAATTTTTTGCAATTTTAGGCTGCAGTGCATATTGCAAGAGTAATGAATTTCGTCGAAATGGCTAGAGATAGACCAAGACAACCTGCGTAATGCATATAAAAGTTTTAGCGTTAAACGTCGAGTACCCAGCCTAATTTTTGCTAGTATTAACTCGGAAATTAGGTGGCGAAAGAAAAAGAATAAACAGCAGTAAAACATAAGACCGCCGGGAACTACCATTCCGAGCGGTCTAAAAATATACGGCGTCAATAATATACACTGTGTCCCAAAAAACATCCCCGACATTTTCGACTGTAATGTGAAGAAGGATTATCGGATTTTAATAATTTTTGGTACGAATATTTCTGAGACAACTTGTCGTCAAGTGACAATTTAATTTCCCGTCTCACTCAACATCTGTTTCTGCACTACCTGGGGAAAATAGAACAAACAAAATATCACTTTTTTATTCAATGCGACATGATTGCTTAATTAACATAACGTGTAAAAGCAAATTTTGTTCACATTTTTGACACTGTGGGTGACATTTCATTCAGTTATCCATTTTTCAACTGCCTACAGTAAAACTGCTTGAAGTGTTGGCCCACTGTGACACTTGTACACTGGCCCACTTGACAGCTGCAGTATCG
>Ga0056128_1005072_pt1 | contig 16538 bp, 11 predicted proteins | sample WorMetLIZISLAND2_FD_71113 | JGI IMG/M metagenome (GOLD analysis project Ga0056128, IMG submission 71113) | Marine gutless worms symbiont microbial communities from Max Planck institute for Marine Microbiology, Germany - Olavius geniculatus... ... | reverse complement strand
TCAGCTGAAGACATACATTTTTGCGAAATATTGATGACAAAATGTATTAAGCGCATTAGAGATCTTTTTGAGTATGCGCTATATAAATTTACACTTTACTTACTTACTTACTTACTTACTGCTTATGTGGTTGGTCTGCTGATGGGTTGGGACTCCTGCCGGGTGGTTTCCTGTACAATCTTTTGCTGAGCTCCACCTCTGCAGCATAAATGTGTAGTGATGTGAGCAGGGGTAGTTGTGCTTGTTGCTAAATGACTTTCAGTACCCAGTACTTGCTTTGAAATTTCTGGGGATGGCTGATGGGTCGACATTGCAGCTTGAGCCTTCGGTGCAGCACTGATTGTCCTGCCCTTCATTGAAACAATGAAACTTAGTACTGTACACCATTCTGTGGTGTAGCAGTAACATGTTGTGTCTAATCAATCAGTTTAGGTTACTTTACACTGTGTTGGGTTAGTACTTTGATCGGTGACTATTTGTGGGTATACCATACTATTTGGTGGCGTAGCATAGTGGTTAGAACGTCAGTCCTGGCCGGTGGACTTTCCTTATCCTGCGCTAGACTGATGGATGGCTGCTTGACCACTTTGTGGGTACGGCGTCCGCTGTCAGTCAACCAACAAGGCCAACTCAGCCTGCCATCCCTCCCGGGTCTGTTAAATGAGTAGTAACCCATTATATATGAGTTACGGAAGGTGGGGACCTTTGTACGGCTGACGGGGCTGCCTGGCCGGCCGGTGCGCCAGCCTGTGTTTGCAGGCTGCACGCTGCAGCTGTGCGATCGACGGCTCTGGTTAGTGACGAAAAGCGCATTAGAGGTGTGTGTCGTACACGACGATGTGCCATACAAATTGACAACCTTTACCTTTTATATCATACTCGAGCAAGCCGTCCTTGCCAGCTCAGTCTGGCCATCTATCTATGGTTGGGTAGATTGAGTGCTGGTGACTGGCGATGCATACAGCCACCACAAGGCAAGAAACGGCAAGTTCTGTATAACGTTAGACAATTTTGTACATGCTTCTGTACTTAACTGGATCAGCCAGTTGATAAGTGTCCAAGATTTCTAGGAATTTTTAGTGTTCTGGAAAAAAACGTGCAGGATGCAACTTAAAATCATTCTGCTGCTGCTGTTGGCTGGTCAGACTTTGAGAGCAGAACATCAATTTTTAACAGTTCAAGCAACTGCCAAAGTTTTTTTTGAGTTTGTGCTGCATTTTGACTTTTTGTTCAAATTGTGCCGTTTATAAGTGCACTTATTTACTCGCTTGTTTGCTAGTGACGTCTGTTACTGTGACGTTGCAGGCGTACCTAGTGCTGTCAGGTTTTTATCGGTCGTACGGTGGTCTGGCGTTACTCCTGTGTCCACTGCGTACGTGGGCAATTCTGCTCGCAGTATACCTGCGTCGGCGCTCTCTGTCAGCCGGTTCTCTGTTGCACCCAGCGCGCACAGTCACCAGTTCACTGCGAGACAGCACCAGCTTAAACAGTTCTTCCCGAGACCCGGCACCAGGCCGATAGTCATTCCTGGTCCCATACGAGTCGATTTCCATGTGATATTTTATCCAATGTGATGTGACGTGCTGTCTACGCTTTTTGTGGACCTGCTGTGACGTTGTGGTGCGTTTTGCTCTACAGTCAGGGATGTAGGTGGGATTCTTGATTTGGAAGATGGAGGGGACAGAATAGTAAGGCACCCAGTTGCCAACATCAAATGTACATCATGGTCCATAAAAAACGTGCCACTTTTATTATTTTTTTTGAATCGCTTCGTGAAACATTGGCCGATTTTCGATAATTTTTGGCACACGACATCGGGAAAGGACTTGATGCAAACGACTGTAGTTTTGGCCACCTCACTTTATCTACAGTACCTTGCGAAATGCAGAAGTCGTAGGTTGGCCATTAACAACAGTGAATTCATACTGGATAGCACATGCGTCAGCTCAGAAATGATCAACTGAAAAGCGACAAACACAATTGGCCACTATTGTATCTCAAAAAAGTCACATGTGTCACATCACATCCTCTTTATTACAGCATGTGCTCGAAATGTTTTCTTTCTGTGTGAATGCAATCGGCAAACGTTGACACCACTCGCAAACAGCAGGCTCAATAACCTGCATTTCACAAGGTAGTGTAGCAACAGTATTAAAGTGAGGTGGCCAAAAGTATAATCATTTACGTCGAGTTTCTTTCTGATGTTGCATGCCAAAAATTATTAAAATCGGCCAATGATGCATGGAGCTATTCAAAAAATAAAACTGGCAAGTTTTTTTATGGGCCACGCTGTAGATTGGTGATGACTAGTGTCTGTTTGTTGGTATAACCCGGAAATGTTATCAAATGACCGTTTTAACCTATGAGTCTATTCAAAGTCATCTGGAAATGTCGGAGAATTTGAAAGCTATCGGGGGAAATTTGGGGAAGTGACCAGAAGTTTGGGAATTGCCAAAGAAAAACTTGTCAGAGAAATCCGGTTATTGTTTACTTCATGTTTGCTGCAACGTCAGTGTTTGCTAGCACATTATTGTGTCATCGTATTTTTGGTGGTGCTTTTTTGGCATGTCGAATTGCGTTGTGAACCTGTACCATACTACTGTTGTATTCCATTGTTGTTATTATTAATATATTGTTGTTGGTTGTGCATGACATCGGGTGATTGTATCGTGGCTAAGAGTGCCACGGAGTATCAGCTGGAGTTGGTAAATTGGTGATCCTGTAGTAAAGGGTGAAGTTAATCGCCCTGGAGCTTCATATTATAGCACTGCTTACGTGAATCGTACTCGTTTCCAGAAGCACTTAATACAGTCGTCTTTCACTGAGCGACTTAACAATAGAGTGATCATTAAAATTCTACCGCAACTTAAAACACATAGCTGCCATGTTTTGTATAATAATTTACCAACATTAATATTTTGCACAGTAGTGTATTGAAATGTATGCGATGTGGTGGTATTTTTAATGATCATTTTGTTTCAAGCTACATTTTCATATCACCATAGAGAACTGGTCATTTTTGTCAGTAATTTGCCAAGTATTTTGCGTGACAGGGGAGGCTTTTGCACAGAGGAATGATAAGCTAAACTGTTGTGCTGTTTCACAAATCTCATCGAAAGTCTATCAGCCTTAACAGTTTGTACTATACTAGTGCAGTCAATAGAGTTTTATGGTTGGAATATTTTGGACGAGTTATTCTGTTGTTTTTTCCTGTGAATGATAATACCAGTTTTGGAAGTCTTATGACATTGCTAAATTGAGTGCTGCCACACTTGGACTTTGACAACCAAAATTGGATTCAAGTCTACCTGTACAGGCTACTAATGTCGACACCAAAAATTGCCATTTTATTACTGTTTTTATTATTATTCAGTTGGTTTGATTACGCATTATAGTCAGTACAACCACTGTCTTCGTGTAGAGATTTTGTGCTGAAATTGTATTATCTGCATAGTTGATGTGTCGGTGACATTATTTTGTATTGCACAGTTTTTATTAAGTTTTATACCTCAACTAACGGTCTTCATTATATTTTATTCACTGCTTCGTTTTTAATCCAAATGTGAAAAGGCATAAAAAAATTCCTCTGCTTTCGCTTGCCGTTTATTCTTTAAAACCTCTCTCCCTATAATTTATATGTGACCCCTCAAAAATATTGCTGAAGTTTGTTTCAGTTTGCTTTCAAAGTTCTAGAGAAACAAAACTGTTTGCATCTACGCTGCTATGCTTGATGCGGCAGTATTTTTGCTTTATTTCTCAATTTGTTTTTTATGAGTGCAGTGTATATTTACGTGGAATGTCGGGAAGTGGAAATAAAATTTGCCTCTTCCCTACTTTTGGCCATACTGCACAGGACTTTTTAGACCTAAAACGTAGCAGAGTGGCATATTACTCTTCAAGGTCATCCAAGGTCAATGATTTATATCTCATTTAAAAGCCAGTATGCGACTTCCCATTAGTGGCAAATGTGATTGCATTGGTTGTGTTGTAACTTGTGACAGTCCCAAACATTGGCTGAGGTCAAGTTTTGCTAAGATTTTAGCCTCCCAAAACCAAGTCTTAGACCAAAGTTTGGAAATTTTCAGCCAAGTATGTTTGAGTTTGGTCTGAGACTGTTGTTTCTGACTTAAAGTCTTAGTGACGCCTGACCTTACCCGTTGAATATTTTGTAAGCTTACTATTTATTATCCAGATTCTTTTAATTGTTGCCTAGGGCACAAATCAGCCTTCAAGCTGACTCCAGTACAGTTTTGCTCTAGTCTACTTAACACTGCAAGGACGCATGGAATAGGCCCCTACCTTTTACGAATTGTATTGACCCTGGCCTAATTCGTGGACTTTGTACAACTCGAGAGATATGGACCCTGAAGGCGACATCGGTGCAAAGACTAGACGTTTGAAATGGCATGTCTCCAGAAAACTGAAGGTGTAACTATAAAAGACAGGCTAAGGAACATTTAAGAAAGTCTGGGTTGGACTCGCAGGAGGTCATATGCTGTTTTATTACTCTGGCAGAGCGGAGACCTGAGACCTACTCTGTTACCAAAGCCTCTGTGGGCTTTGATATGGACCTCTCTGGCGTGCGCGTCATCGTCAACAACAACAACAGCCTGGTGGCTCTGTGAAAGCTATAGACCTCGTTGTGCTTTCTATATAACGTTAGAATTGCTGAGCTGATGAGGATGTTATTGCAGTCACCGCGTTCTTCCAGCATTGCGGTTTAAGGAGTTTTCGTAATGAGAAGCCGGATGCATAACGTGGGATCAGAACAGTTAGGCCTATAGTCTCGTAGACGTAGGCGTAGCCTGCTAATGATGCAAGCTCTATTGTTTAGGTCGGTCTTATGTGTGTCACGTGTACATGTATACTGTATGGCATGGATTACGTTTGACGACACTTTAGAATGTGACCTACCATAGACATTGTAGCGCGCTATCCGCAGGCAACTCTAATAGAGCTGTGGCATCTGCGATTTACGTAGACCTAGGGTCCTTCATGCTGTAAACCCCAAAAGCCAAATTCGCGAAAACAGCGTTATGATGATCACCTAAAGCACGTGAAACTGACATCCTTTTTAGCCGACCGTACTTTACTAAAGGTCGAGCTGTTGGCATAAGTTGCCGTCCGTCGTCTGTCTGTCCGTTACGGATGTATTGTGGCTATACGGTGCAAGATAGGGCCTAGGTTGCTATTGACCACTAATAGGAAGTCGCATACTAGCTTTTACATGAGATATAAAGCATTGACCTTGGATGACCTTGAAGGGTAATAACGCACTATGGTAAGCCAATCATGCGGTATTGTGGATGAACGGTGAGTCGTAGAGAGTCGGCGATGGTACCAGCGGATAGGTCGGTGGCGACTTCCTATAGGCTGCCAGTAGTAACCATGTGTCCATCTGCAGCGGTTTGGCCGCAATTGTGAATGGAATGTTTACAGCTATAAATGGCCATATCTCGCAAACGGTGAGAGATACGGCCTTGGTTACTATTAATCACTAATAGGAAGTCCCATTGGCTTTCAAATGGCAATGGCATGAAAGTCATTCATCTTGAATGATTTTGTAGGTCGGTACTGCAACATGAACTGTATAAACTGTAGCGTGTCTTCCCGATCAGGGCGTTTTTATTGTGAGAAATGTTTGCAAAACCTGGGTCCAATATTTTTTGGTTCATTTCCTATTCTGTAGCTGTTTATATTACCTGGCGAAATGACCACGTGCGATGTCTGTTATATTAGCGTACATTGTAACTTTCGAGACAGCGTTTTAACATAGCGTGCATGGAATTATCTCACCTCTGACAAATCGCTTTCTCGCCGTGACTGGAAATCGGAGGCTGGGCTTCGGACGTAAGCGGTACGGTCGGCTTTTCCTAGCGATAGTTGTGCTTCTTGTTCTTTAAACGGTAGGTGAGCTTGAGTCGCTTGTAGCGTATAACTGCATTGAGGATCAGAAGGCATAATGCATAGTGAACGTTCTGTTTTTGTCGTGATGTTTCCGAGACCGTTCATATTCATACTAGAGATGTAGAGTGACTGATATGGTCTATCGTTTCAAAATGCAGTCTAGGGGCCTACCATCATTTTTGTAGATAAGCTTAAGAATACCACGTATAAAGCCGATGTTCCGTTGCTTTAATTAACACAGAGTAACTACGCTTTGTAGATTTTTGCGCTGCTCCAGGCGATTCTAGATAGCAACGTGATGCTATCGCACCGTTGCAGTTACTTAGCACTACGCAGCACGTGGCTATCCATCGCCGACTCTGAGAGCTGTATAGGCCTTACGTTCAATTCATGATTCTTTTAGCTGGTGCCGTTCATTAACACTGGGGCTTAAGCACGGTCTCCAGTCATCGCAACGTGCGCAATTAAAGGTGCGTACAGAGTGACAGAAATTAATTGAAATAAACTGACATGGTTTCGTTCTTGACGAACCGACCAATATGCGTTCGTCAATAGGCTTATCGTTGCAGTACATGGGCCGGTAGAAGTATAGCCTACTACCCTTTCTAATGGGCACGATCGATCGAGTCATGGGCGACGGGGGCGTGGCCTAAAAATCTCTCCACAAAGTCAAATACGTATTTATCGGACGCCTCCGACATCGGAGTCGATTCTCCGGTCTTGATGCTTGAATTCTTTCTGACGAACGCGCATTGGCCACTTCGTCCAAAAAACTAAACCACGCCAGTTTATTTCGTTTTTGTCGCTCTATACCCACTTTCACAGAGCTGACACAACCGCCAAAACTAAAGCATAGAAGACTAGTGGTCGTTGCGTTTGTTCCGTAGCCTACGTTGCGTTGGTTGGAAAGCAGGCTTTAGTCAACAAGCTGCTGCTGCTGCTGAGGCTGATGATTGAGATGACTTCTAGCAGTGATGGAGAACTCATCATCGTTGTCGACTGATGACGTCACGAATGACGTCAGCACCACATCTGTGTCATTACTGCAGTCTGGCGACCAGACGAATCTTGTGTTCAGAGTGATCTACGCCATCATCGGAATAGTCGGAGTCGTCGACAACCTGTTTGTTATCGTCATCTTCGTCTTGTTCATCAAGATCACTGTCAAGGTATTTCACAAAGTTTACATGTTTGCCATTAAAACGTGCCGAAAACCGCACGATAATAGGCTATAGAAAGAGAAACTAATCGCACCTCGGCTAGACAACTGGGCCCAGGCTAAGACGCATTATGCGTGTGTCAAAAGTAATTAAAACATTTGATAGACAAAATAACTGTGGCGCTTGTTGTTTTGCTAGTTAAGCGTGTTGTGAGTAATAAACTGATCAGCTTAAATGTGGAATGAGACAAAAGATAGGCCTAAAAACCATGTTGAGACGTTTTATGTTTTTCGTGAGGACGAAATGAAAAAAACGAACGAACTAACGGTGTATGCACGGACCAAAAAAAATTAAAACTGCACTATATAGATAAACAAAACGTCAATGTTTTGTGCTTTCATCCTCATACTTTGTTTATTGTTTCTTTTTGTGTGTATTTGAACCGGTGCGCGTCTGAGAAGAACTGATTGATTGATTGATTGCACTTAATGTTAGCGGATGCAGTTGACTGACACGTTCAGAGGAAATAATTTGTCAGAATGTGATTCATAGCCCATAAATAGGCTAACAATTAACTAGCTTGGCAAATTTTCATTTTTGCTAACCTATTCTTACGGATTAACTCTTGTTATCATTTAACTGTAGATTCGCCGAACTTCTCAGCGGAGATGGAACCTGGTCGAGTATTCACACAATGCTAACCGACTCAGCCGACTGCTTCGGCACCTACGTGGTTTTAGTCCTCTTAGCAGCAATTTTTTCTACTCAACAAAGCCATAAAACAATAACTATGCACTTGGGTGTGAGAGGGAAGCCATGCAAGCTGCTAAAAAATCAGTTTTGCCGTAACTGTGAACTTGATGTCATTATCAAGTGATTTGTCAGTGTTTGTCATGGTGTCGGCGGAGCAATGGGTATAGAAAATTGTGAACGAATATGACATTTGAGATTGTAGCCCATTGCGTTTTGATGCATTTGCTAAGTTTAAGTATGTGTGTGAAGGTTGATAAATTTGCATTTATTCTATTTTAAATTTCATTGGCTAGTTTATTTTATTTTATGTGCAAGTATATCTTTATTGACTTGAACATTTATCTGTCAGTCTATCTGTATGTCTGCCTGCCTGTCTATTTGTCTGTCATTTCATTTGTACTACCTGAGCGGTGAATAAACGTAAGCCTATACATTATCTACAGAACTCATATGGTTTGCCACTCTGCCACACACATTTCGCCCGACTGCAGTACTGCAAAACTCAACAGGATGGAATCCTGGGACGATTTTGGGGCCGGCAGTTGTCTTTAGTGTCCATCCCGTGGCGACAATAATGGTTGCTGTTGACGCAACTCGAGTCATATAGAACAGCACGCGGGAATTAGCTGAGTATCCGATACTCACACATCGCTACAGCAAAAGTAGCAATAACGTTTTATAGCCGGAAATACTGGTTTAATTGCTCCATAAACCGAAATTCGTGCGTGCGGAAATCTCAAAACGCGATCCGTACCCGTATCCGCATCCACATTCTTGACTCCAGTCTGCATGACATGACATGACGTGACTTTAAACCTATAGTCGCTGAGATACAGTAAGATAATGTCAAACTTTTGACATATCACACCTCTTTAAAGGTGCGTACTCAGCGCCGTAACTGAACTTTGACGATTTACTTTTTGGCCAACTGACTATGGGCAAGCATGGCATGGTCACTGGTTGACGCGTACGTGTCCGTAGTCACGTAGTCACCGACGCCGCTAAATGGTGCCTACTGTAATGCAGTGATGCTTGCCTATTAGCCATTTCGTCAAAAACTAAACCATGTGTTCAGTTCAGTACAGTTACGTCACTTTGTACGCTCCTTGACGCTGACCTTCGTTGTTTTGCGATTTGCTTCGTTGTGTTAATTGTGTTCAGGCGATAAACATTTTGATCGTCAATCAGAGCATGATAGACCTGTGTGCATCTTTCTGCACGCTACTGATCGCTGTAATCGAGGTCGATGGCACTGGCTTGTCACCCAGCAGCGTATATGATCAGTTCGTCTGTCGCGTCTGGCTAACACGAGCCCCGCTCTGGGCTCTAACGATGACGTCGACCTACGGAATACTCATCACGGCATTCGAGCGCTACTTCGCTGTTATCCGCCCCATCTTCTACAATGTAAGAATTATTGTTGATGAAGCATAAAATTCTGTATCTCCAGAAGTGTAAACGAGTTTTTCATAAAACGGTTTTTTTATTGGCGATTTAGATTTTTTCCGATGAAATCGTTATTTGACGCACCGCGCATGTTGACGATAGGTCTACACAGGTCTACGCACTGATTTGGCAAAGTTAATAATCTTTTAACGAAACGACCAAAAATAGGCTGCCGCTTAGAACCTGCTGCGCGTTAGGCAGCGCAGAACCATTAGCCCACCCCGTACTATAAAAACATTTGGTAAAATATACTGTAGTTCTGTCATTTTTTCTATTGGATCGTTTTTTGACGCACCGCGCACATAATATAAACTGTACGTCTACACTGTTTTGCGCACTGATTTTGCAAAGTTAAGAGTTTTTGTCTGAGTGACTAAAAGTACATGTAGTCTCAGAAACCCATATACTATAAAACATTATTTTTTGTAAAATACACTGTAGCTTCTGTCATTTGATGCTTTGTCGTGCATATGACAGCTATCTGTACTGTCGTCTCTGTCGTTTTTCTATCGCTACACTCCAGGAATCAAAAGACACCATGCGGTCTGGTCTATCTTCCGTTACACAATCGGCTAGGCTACACGCTGTCTTCCGCTATACACGACCTGCAGTCTGTCTATCTGTCTGGCACCTGTGTTGCATTAGCAAATGTGTCATTCACACGTAAAAGCAATTTCTCACTCTCTGAGAGGAAGATAGCGTCCCTATAACCTATTCAGTGAATGCACAGAAAAACATTTGATTGATGTGTAGTTTATTTAATTCTCAGTTAAACTCCGTCTATTGTTTTATGTTATATTTTATGTGCAATAATGATAACCATCAATAATGATAGGCCAACAACGGCGCATTGTGGCTGTGGTTAAATTCGCCTTTTAAATAATCTTACTTACTTACTTACTTAGTCGTAATATAAATCATCTCACACTTTTGCACTTTACCCGGAAATCCAGGGATTGGAAAGTTGCCAATTATTTCTGGATTCGGACTGACGAAAGCTGCCTGGATATTTGAAATTGGGATCCTGGGACAGTAGGCACCATAGCTACAGTGCCTATGATGTGTGCTTTCTGCCTGATTATTGTATATCCGATCCAAACTCTTCTGATTCTACGTATAGCGAAACGTCAAGAAGCGCAGCGTACGCGTTTCGGTCGTGGTCATGATCTGGATCATCCTGCCTGCATTCTGTGCACTAATGGCAACTGTATCAACCGAGTTCATTAACGGAGTCTGCGCGCCTTGGGGCCTCATCAGCCGCTTCATGGAAATACCCAGATAGTTTCATGGAAATACCCATTGTTTCCGTCACTTTCCTTCTGCCGCTGGCGCTGATGGTTTTCTGCTATTCTCGCATTGTCCACGCTCTGCGTACAAAGGTAACACACCACAATCACGGTTATTTGCTTTGCTTTGACCTTGGAAAAACACACCTTAAACTTGGCTTCAAGACAGGTCCACGCTTTCCTGGGCTTAGATCTACGCGCGTTAAGGCGCGAACAGAGTAAACAAAGTAAACTTAACTAAAATGAAACGGCATAGACCAGTTCTGTTGTTTTATTTCATATAGATTAGTTCAGTTTATTTCGTTCGCTCTGTACGCGCCTTTACACGAAGACAACGACTTTTGGACAGCGGGGGCTCTTTGCGTAAAAATGTGGGGAAGGTTGTCTGGGCTGAGAATAGGACGAGGCGTCGAAAGAAAACACCATATTCTACTTTCACGCAAGTTTTAACATCAAATTTGTTCTATGCTGATTAGATACTTGTAGCTCAAGTTCAAATCGAAACCGAAAGTTCCTCGGTGTCCAGCTTAGTCGCCTGAATTCTGTCGATGTTCTCTCAGGTAAACACTGCATCATCCGGCTCAAGCCTGAGCGCAACAGGACGCAACTCGGTGGTGACGTCACTCATGATCTGTTGCGGATTCATCATATGCTGGACGCCGACCGCAGTGTACAACATTCTATTGATCGTCGACCACATCGCCGGCGTGTCGGGTCTGTTCTACGACTTCGCGACGATGATGGTGCTCGTCAACAGCTGCGTCAACCCTTTCATCTACACCGCCAAGTACCGCGAGTTCCAGAGGGGCGTCAGACGGCTGCTGCGCAAACAGGTCGAGCTGTCAACGGTGCTGCCCGGTGACCTTCAGATGAGCGCACGCGCCACTAGTGGACGCGTCACTGGAGGACAGGGGACAGCTTAGTAGTCTCAAGGGTCACTTGTCCGAACAGCGCGAGGGATAGCGATAGAGTTAAGGTTAGCGTCGTAAGTTAGGAATGTGGATAAATTGTAGGCCTATCTGTGATTTTAGCAAACTTGGCTATGGCGAACCGGAATCTGACCAAATTCGGACTAGAACCTCAACAGAGTTTGGACCCTCGCGAAAAATGATCGCCTATAAGACTACGCCCTTGCTGATAGTCTCCTCGCCAGAGTCACGCCTGAAAAGACTTACCCTTCGGAGTAGTGACCAATCACCTGATGGACGAGGTCTGCCTTAACACCGCAGCCCAACTGCAGTCGGCAGATTAGCGACAGGTCCCAGAAACTGCTTATAACATTAGTGATGGGCATTTTTACTTCTCGTAATAGCACAACCTCGAAACTACAGAAGGTGCAGACTGCAGAACTGTCTCGCTCGCGTAGTGTTGCAACGGCGGAAGTTTTGTCACGCACAACCTTTATTGAAATCATTACACTGGCTTCCAATATCTCAGCGAATCAACTTCAAACTGGCAACTTTGGCTTTCAAGATACAGTCTACTTCACAACCTGAATACCTTCGTCAGCTGATCTCCAGTCAACACCCTGGTTCATCGATGACATTGCGCTCATCAACTCGTTCTCTACTCCAAACACCACGTACCCGAACTGCATACGGCAACCGTGCTTTTAGTTCAGCCGTACCAGCTATCTGGAACAATCTTCCAATCTCAGTCATTGAAAGAAACAGTTTGCCTGCTTTCCGTCGTCGACTCAAGACGCATCTGTTTACTGTTGCTTTTAGAAAACAGTGGTTAACTGTAACGTAGCCAGCGCCTCTGTATCTTTACACACGTTTAGTTTTATGGCGCTTTATAAGTTCGTTTTTAACTTTAACTTAACACATCGAGCACGTTCGAGGTTATTACAGTTAACGCGCTATATTACTTACTTACTTACTTTTGATGTTTGGGCTGATCTGCGGTGCTATTCAGCGCCATACACTGATCTGTGATCACAATAATAAGCAATTTCTAATATCTGAGCTGATCTGCGGTTGACCTGTGATGACTTCCGGTGTTTAGGCGGACCGTCACTGGACACTGAATAAGCTAACGTCGCTCGTAGGCCTACAATGTGCGGTGAAACCTAATAATAGGAAACGGTCGACAACTTTGCGAGCAGCAGTGAAACGTTTACAGATACACCATAGTCGCGATTTAATGTTTTACTAAATGAGTTTAGTAATGCACAGATTGTGTAATAATATACGCAAAATAGTTTATATGGTAGGCGTATTATACGTGAAGGGCGGTTTCTTTAAGAGTGTCCGATGTCCATGGCTCGATCGCGCCATACAGCAGAAAGGATAGGACGCAGGTCCGGTAAAAGTAAAGGCAAAAGTCCAATATGCATGTGCTTGATATAGCGCTAATTATAACGAGGAGGTGCTTACATTAAAAATAAGCTTAGCTACAGTTTAGAAAGCAGAGCTTCAATTTTGTTTTATCATTAATCTTATACTATAGGAGTTTGTCTTTTAGGTATTTAGATTGCTAGCAGGATTTTTAGCGAATCTGCTTGGCAACGAATGCACGCGAGTCTACAAGCATAGCACCTGTTAAAAACTGCGATTCTGCGATACATCACTGTTTTTCCATCTCAAGCTTACAAGTTTACCATTAAGTCTCGTCTGAAGAAAGCGATTTACTGACTGGGTAATGGTGGAGTTAGAATATTGTAGTGGGTATAGACGCTTGTCACACAACTGACACATAGTACGACGACCGTCGTCTGAGCCTGCTTATACCGGCGCGCAACGTGAGAAAACATGCGGCAGTTTACATAATGATCATATAAATTTTTCATCGCATCTATAGGCCTGCGTGCTACGTTCTGGCGTAATAAATAGCTTGTTGATCGATTTGATAACTTGGCGGCGTCCGCAACTATTTCGGTCTCAGCAGCATTTTTATGACTGTTATCGATCGACAGAATTGTCATCGTTTATGGTTTTGTTTTTGTCAAGCAGCCATTGTGTTTGTTTTAGTCGGCTCATTATTTTGACGACCATTATGACCGCAGATCCGCCGTCTATAGACAACACTCATTTTACCGTATAGGCCTCCATGGAGGGTAGAAGGCTGAGTAGACCTAGGTGGTTGGCATATACAGGGTGGGCCAAAAAGTATGCCTCTATCTTTTGTCCACATTCATAGTGATTTTTGAACATTTATACTTCACACGATAGCGCAGCGACGCAGTTAAAGTATTGTAAGATATTTAGTAATCGCGTTAGTGCAAATTTTCCACAACAATCCGTCAAAATTTTGTCAAAGATATGGACTAAAGTTGAAGACTTACGTTTTGGAACATAGAGATGCCATACCATTATGGTTTGTTTCTCCACAGACCTATCCAAGCTGTAAACGGACGCGGCGTATAGCAACTTCTGTCATCGAGACCAACGCGTTAACGCCAGACTCCACTTAATTCGTGGATTTGCTGTAGATTTATTGCACAATACGTTTTGCAACAAGTGTGTGACAAATCAATAGTTTACAGCATAGCTTATTTAGCCTACAACAAGTTGTGATGCAAATCATCGTAAAAATCGAAAGCCCGCATTAACTAATCCACATCAGCTTAACGTTGTACAGTTTATTCTGTCCATTAACATGTCGGCAACAGATCGGCGTGGCGCGGTTTGGGCTTTAACCAGTAAGCCAGACCGACACGGACAATGACGGATCCGTCGTATCGACCAGTCGACGCATAGGCCTAAATATCTTCATAAACTATTACAAGTATTATCGATATCGGCGTCTACAGCGCCCCGCTGCTAATCAACAGGCATATCGGACGCGCGTTTCCAACGTTTTGTTAGTATAGCGTTATTATCACAGCCACTGTGTGAAAAGTGAGAACATCGTAGCACTGTGTGAACATATCGTAACCAGCTATCACAGCAGTCGTCTAACATGACGGTCGACGTCGAGATGTGGCTGTTGCGTCTGATGTTCGGTTACTCTCTTGCAGGTATGTCGAGTTACTGTTATCATACCTGGTAATCATCATGCACTTCCGTCGTCAAACACCGTTCTACCTTTGGCTTGGAAACTCTTGGACCGATGAGCTTCCCCCCCATAAAGTGAGTCTTGAAAGAATGCAAAGAAAGGCAATCATGCAAGATCAACCAATCAACCAATCAATACGCAGATTTGTGAAACGCCCGTTAAACAGAGTTATCAGAGACGCCTGTTACAAGTAGGCCTATGGGCATTATCATTAAGCCATGTCTTAAGGCCTTGTTTAAAACATCGTCCGTCTGCTGATGTCACCGATGATCAAAAGTTTCAGGAAGTTAAAGTAAGTCTATGGGACCGACTGAAGAATCTATTCCTTAAAAAGAAAAAAAAATACGAAACAAATTTAATTCAGCCTTACAAGATCCTCAGTGGAATAGAAAAAAATACAGTAGACCATAACAAATTCTCCACAGCTGCTACAGATAACCGTGAATTACGGAAACACACTCGAAAGTTTTTTTTTCTATTTTAGGCTTTCAAAACAATCAAACGGTATATGTTGGATTTTATCTTATGTTGTATCTTGCAAACCACTGGCAGCCTATTTTGGTAAGTGGTTATTTGTTATCGATCAAAGTGATGGCTGGATTGATTGACAGTGTTGGTGGATGCTCGCCTGGATGTGAACGCTGCTCTGAATCGACCTGCCTATCAGAGCAGCGATTACTACGACGTCGTGCTGTTCATCACGCAATACGCCTCGCACGCCAACGACGGCAGTCACGTCACCGACTTGGCGCAGTCGTCCTGTATGCAGACCAACATCGACCCGAACCCGTGGTGGGCGGTCGACCTTGGAGCGCCGCTGCACGTCACTGAAGTCAAATTCACTAACGTGGCCAGCCTTTTCTGTAAGTATAGACATCTCCAGAATATCATCAATGGGTAGGGGCAAAGTTTCTTGACCTATTACTTTGCTCCTAATTTTAAAATTTTTTTTTCTTTACTCTTTCCTTATCCTTCCGTAATGTTTAAGTGGTTGCTAATAATTACTTAACTTTTGGCGTAGAAGATTATAGGCCCTGACAAAATTCACTGCGGGCGATAAATCTATCTACCTAAACGTCGATACTTTTGTGTTTGCCAAATTTTTGAAGAAATGCTTTTAGCTCTATTTTTGCATTATATTCTATTATTAAATAGACAACAAATTAGCGTCCTGCTATGAGATTTCATGATTTTTTAGTCCGCCCGTAAGCGATAGCTTGCGGAGCGGGCTTATGTTTTAGCGCAGATGTTTTATTTTTTTCCGAGCGCGAGATTTCCGTGATGCGTGGGCCGACCGGCGTGAAATTTTGCACGATGGTCAGTACTAGGCCGAATTTTATAATGCCGGTCCAAAATTTTGGGGTGCACGCCCCAAAAAAATTTCAGGGGCCAAAAACATGCAAAATTTGGCCCGATTTCGGACGACTTCGAAGTTTGGCGGCGAATATCTCCGAAACGGATGAAGATATTTAAAATCGGATAGTCATTCCGTCTACCGCGATTCCTCCTGCGTTAGGCGAAACAAGTCCGGTGAAGTTTTGTCCAGTGACCTTGGAGATCTCGATGTTGAATCGTACCCATCCAAAGTGCATTTTTCGGCAAACTATATTTCGGCCCCTAGGGGGTGCTGCGCCCCCAAATTTTTACACGCGCTAGAGAATGACCAAGTCTTACTAGCGCACCCCTCACCGGGGACAGGAGCCCCCCTTACAACTTTTTTCAAAGGGGGGTCAAAAATTGCCTTAAAATGTAGCGTATTAGACAAAGGATCTTTAGAGCCAAAGGGAGTAGCTTCATGAGACTTTGCCACGTGACGTGCTGCTAGATGGGGGTGATAACGCGGGTACAACTTTTAGCGGGCACCTCCCCTTAAAATTTGGGAGTGCGAAAAACGCGCAAAATTTAGTACGTTTAACGACAACTTTCGACTTTGAGCGCAAATATCTCTGAACTGCATAGGGATATCGACAAGCGGTAAACGGCGTTA
>Ga0056128_1005069_pt1 | contig 16543 bp, 11 predicted proteins | sample WorMetLIZISLAND2_FD_71113 | JGI IMG/M metagenome (GOLD analysis project Ga0056128, IMG submission 71113) | Marine gutless worms symbiont microbial communities from Max Planck institute for Marine Microbiology, Germany - Olavius geniculatus... ... | reverse complement strand
TATATAGCTGTTTGCTCAACATGACAATTTTGCGAGTTTAACTCTATATTGTTGTTCTTTTTGTTTGTTTGTTTTTTTTTGTTTTTCTTGTCTACCAATGTTTATTTGGTGAAATAAAGAAAGATTATCAAAAGCTTTAAATCATTGTTAAAAACATGTTGCACGGTTTGAAAATAAGATATATTGTAAATGTAGCATCTACCGGTAAAAATGATACAGCACAATTGCAAAATATTTATTAAATATTACTTTTTCCTGCAGTAATAGGCAATAGCCGACAGTTTGTTTTTATTCAATTCAATTTTTTTAACTCACGAGACCATGTTGTAAACTATATAAGATGCGATGTACCAAAGCAGCTCGTAAGAACTTTTTTGCATGTACTGCGTAGCCAGAAAATGTTTCAAAACAAAAATTATGATATCCAAAAATGCGCCCACATTTTTTGTACCAAATTTTGCTCATTCGTTTAGCAGACAACTGTACAGAAATGTGCTGATTTATGTTTTATTTACTTCACATACGCCAAACTGGCGAAAATGCAAACTTTAGGAACAAATTTTGCAGTTTTACTGACAGTACGTATTATTAAAGTAATTTAGTGCCCAATATCACTTTTGTTGGTTGTCCACTTTTAAAAATAATAAACTTTTCAATATTTGAAATCATAAACGCGGTTAGGATTAAAAATCTGGTCATGGACAAAATATCCTACCGAGACAAAATGTGGATTCTGACATTCTAGAAAATTGGTTTTGGGCACTGAACAGTTGATACAATTTTTTTATCTGAAGAAGATTGGAACCTTAGCTCGGTAACCTGCTTATTATTTTTCATTGGCCAGTTAAGCTTGTGTACACTTCAACCAGTGTTTTTTAGCATTGGAAAGTTATGAGAAATTTGATGCTGCACCATTTTGCCAACTATGAAGTAAATGTAGCAAATTTGAACAGATTTACGAAATACTAGATAAATAAACCTGTAAAACTTGATGTAAAATATTTGTGCACTACACAGATATCGTGATTTTTGTGTTGGAACATTATACAAAATGTGACTGGTGTCGAGGTCATCATTGAAAATTTTATTCCCGATGTTTGTAAAACGTTGCCTCGAGATCGAAGATCGAAGATCGAGGGCAACATTTTACGAATTGAGGGAATAAAATTTTCAATAATGACCTCGACACGCCAGTCACTATTTGTGCCTCAAAATCAAACAATTCTACAAGTTAGCAAGAAAACAATTACGAAAAAGCTGCGACGATTTCAATGTTGCCCGGACAACAGTGTGCGGGCAACAGTGCGCGGACGACAGTGTGTATTTGTTAATGTCACGTGACGTGATTTGGACCCATCGCATGCAGGTATTTTGCGTTGAGATATAACAATTTTATTTGGTTCGCCATGTAGAGTAATTAATGCCCGGAACTCTTCACCTGATACTGTGAATATTGTTTTAGCTCAGCTCGATCCCTGGCTAGTTTCAGCCAATCACTTAAAGATTGATCCGTCTGTGTATACGGTTATGTTGTATTGGGCCTACGTTGCATCAAGTTGAATTCGCATCAGAATGCACTTTAAAATTAAATGTTGTTGCCAAACACTTTTTCAAATTTTTGCAAAACACTTTCAGCGTTTTCACAAGCATGCTGAAGATGGAACGCGCGTGGGCATTTGAGGGCCTAAAATAACTTAAAATTCCTACTGCACACTTTCTCACTAACTCCTCTCCTTCTTCCCGTTTTTTTCTCTCCCTCTATATACCTCCCTCTTTCTTTTTCTACCTCTCCCTTATAACAAAGTTCCTTCTTTCCTTTCCCCTCTTTTTCTCTCTTTTAATCCTTTCCCTCTCTTTTCCCTCAGAACTACGCTCTCTAAAATCTAGCTAGGAGTCTGGGGGACCGCTTCGCCATCGTTGTCTGCGGCAAAGCCAGCAGAAATTGAATTTGGTGTATTTTCGCTATAAAAGATGATATCTAGTTGTAACAGTTTTCAAGATTTTTCTCAGTATTTTCCTCAGTATTCGACAAATACTACTGCACATATAGTAAATTTTTACTACACACTCGCCGTTTCATACTGAACATTTTCCGTCGAAAAACACACTATTTTAGACATTTGCAAAAATCTTTACACGCGTATGCACTGTTTGCACCACCCAGAGCGAGCTATTGATGTCTGCACGCCTAAAACGCACGCATAGGCCTAAACAGACAACACAGATGCAAACTGAATACAGATATACATAGGCTAGGCCTGCACGCAATAGAGATACGATTGCAAAAAAAAACTGTAGACTAGCGTGCATAGGGGCCTATAGCATGGCCTATAGGGATAGGATGTTTGATATTCTGCGCCGATAATAACCACTGTTGGCCTAGTTTAAAGCCTGAGAAAAACCATCGCAACAGTACGACGAGTTGCAGCACGTGCTTGACATGCCGGCCCACAAAAAAATCCCCGCAATAAAACCGGCCGAGAGTCGACGATTTCTGCAAGCGCACGGCAGATCTGATTGCGATTTTCACGAATCGGTTCATAGCCAATACAGGAAATAAATTCAACTGCAGATTGTATGGGCGTAGGTCTATGGGCGACGCGCTCGTTTATCTGTCGCACTTTGTCTGTCCGTGATTGCTGAAAAATCGCGCTTTTCTTCTAATTAGATGCAGCTTCATCGACTGAGTCCCGACGCTGAGGTCCGCTGCTGAATCTGAGATTAAGAACGGATCGAGACATTACCAATCGGCGAGAAAAATTCGCTGAATTTGGAAAAAAATGGTTTACGTGATACTTGCCAGTATGTGGTTTACCTGTGAAAAAGCAAAAAAATATTTTACAGATGTTTTGATAATGTTTTGAGTTTTGGTTTATATGCATCCACCACGTCCATAACTTTGTGACATTTTTAATTAACTAAATAAATGTTGCTAAATGTTGCGTTAATTTGATTGACTGTAAATTGCATCAGCATAGACTATATAGCTTTTGCGAGCAGCTCTGTGTAGCCGCCAGTGATTTCGGCATATTTTTGTTTAAATAATATTAGCTGTGTTTACACCAAAACTTTAACCTATAGGACTTATATTTTTACTAAAATTATGTTTTAGTAAACGTTTAAAATTGTTTTTATTATACACATTTTTGGCGTTTTCTGGATTGTCTTCATGGATTATAGTTTTGTATAGGCCTTATTTTTCTCAAACACCGATTTTTAATGTTCATATGTAACCTACACAATTAAATATTTATATATTTTTAGAAGTAAAACAACAGATATAGTGCGTCACTTGTTTAAAAGATTATTATTATAGGCCTTCGTGATCTTCGACTCTCATCACTGAGGATGGGATGCGATGACAAAGAGTGGAAGCCCATATTGTCTCTGAGGCTTCTACTTTTTAAGATATTGATTTTTGGCTTTTACTTTAATATAACAAATTAGTCAAAAAATAAAATAACAAAAACATTTTCATAACATAACAGTCTTGTTAACTTTAGCAGAAATATTGTAGTTTATTATAAAAACTGCTTTTCTGTAATATGCGTGCACGTTAGCTCGAGCTGTTGAAATGGTTTTGCCAAATCAGTTCTGTACGCCATTTAAGATTTACAGCATCGTTATGGCAAATTAAGTAGGCCTAATTTACAATGTAGTTTTTTTTATCATATTTGACGCTACAATAATTGTTACCTTTTTTTGCTTAAGCTTTTACTGTTTTTTATGTGCAATAATAATTACTGTCGTTTTCGCACATTTTTCAGAGTCAAACATGGTTTTTGATTGCACTCACTACAATGCCCTTACAGATTAGTTTACTATTTCTATGCTCACAGTCACCAGGTTATTTTTAAACTGATTTCTTTATCAACTTATCATTTTTGCGAAACAATTTTGCTAGCTTGCACTGCATTACACGCAACCACTGCTTATAGTTCAGACGTGCGTAATTGTGCTAAAATGTTACTGAACATATTAGCACTATTTTGCATGTAAAATAATCACAAAACGTTAGCAAGACAGTTTTGAAAACGTCTTATTTGTATATTACATTATAACGCTAGGCTACAGGTGAGTCAATTCACGTTGCCGTTGAGATTGTATTGCATCACAAGCTGATGCGTGTACATAGTTTTTGCAAATAATCAATAACACTGAAAAAATCGCACATAATACAGAGCATCATTCTGTAGTTTACAAATAACTGTTTTGCGATATTGAGATAATTCTTCTCGTAGTATGTTTATTTTTTGTTGTACATGAACTAGTGCATTTTTTTGGCTTTACGAGTGCCTCCTCAGCGTTTAAAACATTAGCTACAGATTACAATTAGCTCGTAAAAGTTTTTTTTAACACACACCATGTTTTTGCATGTATGATAAGACTATGATTTGTATAAACCAGAATCTGGTACGTAGAAGTCGGCACATTAGCCTATACACTTAATCGTCATCAGCGATTTTAGTATATTATTAATTAATTTTTGACTAAGGTTACAATTTTAACGTTAAATGCCAAATAAGTTTTTGTAGGCATATAATGCGTTGACGTCCATCCAACGTCAATATTTCATTTTGTACTTTTGAAAACTTCAAGAAAGAGACATTTATTCGGGTTTTGTATTTTTTCAAATAATATAATAATACAGTATTTACAGCTTAAAATGATCGGTGACGGCTAAGTGGTAAAATAATGCAGCTCTTCATAGAAAACCCATCTCAGAGCTACAGAGCGTCACCTGCCATAGTGTTCCTGACAACTGACACAGGTGTACGCGCCCCACCACAACCCAGTCAAATAAACCGGTACTCGATTTACCTACCCTAGACCCGGAGGGATGAAAGGCTTAGTTGACCATGGTGTTAGTTATAATTATACCGAGATGGCTTATCTGTCCAAAGTCAATTACCCATGGAAGTAGTAACCACTTAAAACAAAAATCGGTTATGCGAGTACCGTTATTGCTGTATCAGAACCGACATAATATATGTCGGTGCCATATATACAAAATGCGGCAACCATCGACAGAACAGTAGCGCTGAAAAATTAGACAGTAAAAATGGGCACATTATTGGCTTGAAAAAGGTGGCAAAGATGAGACGAGAAGAGACTTTGTCACCATAACAATTTTTTTTCTGATATTTAATTATGGAGTAGTATTTTACGTGTGTTGTGATTTTATGTGCGTTTTTAGTAGGCCTCGTGTTTTTTTATTAGTTTTAGTATGGGCAACCGTAAGAGCACTGCTTGGTTGTCCAGCCATAACGTTTAGTCATCAGCATTATTATACATGTGTTTTTGTGGCGAAATACAATATAATACAATCTACCCTATCCACACTCCACAGTCATGTAGTAAGCTACCTTGTCTTACATTTTATTACATTAATCTGCTCGCGTTGAGTAGTTCGTGTAGTCTAAATATTATGTTAACGCGCCGTTGCAGACAATGCAGAATCCAAATTTTCTTCCTGAGCAGACATTAGCAGTACCCGAAGTGGAATCCGAAACGAACGCTCCTGCATTGCCCCCAGCTGTTCCAAGCACATCCTGGGACCGTGCGGCGACGACGACCAATCAGCCACGGTCCAAGCCACTGCGTCGTCATCCTCGTGCTCAGCAACAGGAGCAGAGGTTACTGATGCGGCGCTGGTTGCTGAAGCTGGCGGACGACGGCGACATCCCGGGCCTCGAGTGGATCGACAAAAACGACAGGACTTTGCTGCGTATACCTTGGTGTCACGGCTCGCGCTTGGAGTGGAATCAGGATCACGCGCTGCTCTTCAAAGCTTGGGCAGAACACAAAGGTTTGTTGTGACTGAGTGACGCCAACTTTTTAAAATATTTTTGTCTGAACCTTTGCTCATACGTTTGCACTCCAATTAATTATACCGATGAAAGTTGAAATGCTAAAAAGTCAGTTAAAAGGGTAAATGTCAAACATCAAGATCACAAGATCAGCAATTAAATCACTCTCATTTTGTTTGGACCGAGACCTCGCCTAGGCCTATGTCTCCTATGCTGCAACGTTATTGCTGGGCAAATCCATACCAAACGTTTGAATTTCTCGTTATTGTTGCCGTTGTTGTTGTTGTAAAATACTATTGTATTGTTCAAAAGTTGAACTTAGATGCTCCGTTCAGATGATCGAGAAATTGGACAGTTTTGAAAACGCTTAGCCTCGATCATTACGGTAAAGAGTGGTCATTATGAACACGGTGTTTAACACGTACGAGTCGTACATTGTTCATAATTTTTGCGCTCGCAACAAAGACAGAATTAGACATGTTCACTATGTTCAGCCGAACAGGGGTCCTACAAAAAGGGCTCCGCTGACCAAAAAATGTCGAACAGCTGCACGACATTTTCTGGCCCAGAGGAGGGTTCTGCACGCCTTATTGCGAAATTTATGACATTAGCCTACTTACTCATCTATTTCCTAAACAGAAAATTTATGCGGGTCCCATGCACATGTTTCCGAACAGAGTCTACTTGAGCTTAAATCCGCTCTTGATACGAAAGTGATCATGATGATGATTGTGATGACGATGATGTTAATTTTTCAGGCAGGTTAAACCCGTCAGACCCGAAGCCCAAAGACTGGAAACGTAACTTCCGATGTGCTCTCAACTCGCTCAAAGATGTCGAACTGATGCGCGATATGAGCAAGAAGGTCGGCCCAGGCGCGTTCCTCGTCTACAAATTCCTGCCCGAACTGCCAAAGAAGCAGGGTATTCACTCAGTATACGAATAACAGGCATATGCATCGACTTATTATAATTAGGACCTAGTTAAGTCGCGGAATGTGGAGAGAATCGAGACGCCAAAGGAGCGGCGTATAAGTAAAAAAAAGTGCGCGGAGTAAGATGTTGCAATTCTCCGACAAAATTTCGGGTGTTAAAATTATGGGTGTTAAATATGTTAATTTTGCCCCGAAATTTCCCCAAAATGGGTTTTCAACTTAAATTTTTTTTTGAAACAAATTTTTCTTAGAAAAAGATTTTCTGGCAGTTTTCAGACAACCCAAAATTTGGGGGCGCAATTGCCCCTTATCTCTTTGCCACGACGCAAGGGGCCAAAAACGTCGTGGGGGCTACCACAGCGGGCTTGCGAGGTCCGGGGCGCAGTTTCTGCTGCAAAGAGGAAACTTATTCGGTTAAATTTTAGCTGAGAGAAATTAAAAATGTAGAAAATAGCATACTTTGCTTGCGGTCAAAGCAAGCCACCATGAAATCAATACCGGGTGGCGCAAAAAAACGTCCCGAACATTTGCATGCGTAATTCAGCCAAGTGGTCGAAATAAATCAACGCAAAAGCATTTATGTAATGACCAAACATCAACAAATATGTGTAGCAATTTTTGTTCAAAACACTTTTGTATTAGCCGTGATACAAACAAAATAGCATCACATGCCATAAACCAATTTTTGCAAGTGGTTCATCATTTGCGTTGCCGCTCGTACGCAGGCTATGCCAAAACGTCACAGAAGGCCGAATCATCAGTAACTGATCAGCAAAAAAGTGCTGAATAGGTTTTTTATTCTTCTTTGCCATTGTTGCTAGACGCTTTTCCCACTGCAATACGGCTTTTCTGATTCTGGCTCTCTGATGACGACATCATGCCATTTGTCTGAGATAACATGCTGAAGATGTTTGAGTTTGCAAACGGTTCACGTCTTCCTCCACAGACAAGTTGTTGCAAGGTATCCCAGACTGAGTAATGTAGTGGATTTAAATCTGTTGAATGTGGTGTCCATTCTTGTGAGCTGACGAAATCAGGCATGTTTTGTTGAAGAAAATTTTGAGTTGTTTTTATGCGGTGTGATGGAACGATGTCTACATAATTGGATTTTTAACTCGCTTTACGTCATTAAACGGCATTCAGTGGTGTCATAAGCGAGGCCACTAAAATTTATAAGCAAGTGATATTGGTCTACAAATATACAGAAAGAAATTTATCTCCGTAAAGTATACGCGCCATTATAGTCACGCAAAGTTCGGGACGTTTTTAGCGCCACCCGGCATGATATGTGACGTTTAAATGAATAGTGCGATGAATATCTGCAGAGAGGGATGAACGGCAACGGCTCGAGACAGCTGCAGATATGACGTCAAACGACTACGCTGCCAACATCAGCAGCGGCAGCAGCAACAGCAATGACAACCCTGCAAGTTACTCCATTCAACCTCACTAATAATCTATTCGATTATCACGCAGTTCTCTTTTTAAGCGGCCGCGTTGCGCATGATATTTTAGTTCAGTTCCTGTTTGAGTGCAACAAACTTTCTGATCATTAACTTAGATTTGTGGTCAATGTTGCACTTTTCTAAAACATCTCAAGACACACGTTTTGGGTATCTTTTAAGTTTTTAATTAACTTTTTTATTAAATTATTTTTGCTTTTGTTTTGCGCATGCACAGTAAATATTAGTTCTCACGATATGTCACAGGAAGAGGACGCTGACGTCATCGATGCGCTAACAAGTGTTGGAACGTCGGCTCATCTGCAGCAGGCGTCAACATCTGCGGTACTCAGCCCACGGACCAATGAGGTCTGCAGGGGTACTGCACGTGAACAGGCAGCAGCACCCGCTAAGTACTGTCTGGACCTGCGTGGCGTGTCCTTTCAACCGCCTTCTGCTGCGATGACGATGTCAACGTCCAAGCCTCAAACACAAGCCGAAAAGCCGTCTGCCATGCACCCTTCGACGACGTCTGCCGACACCACAGCGGGACTACAGTACGCACTGCCGTACACTCTACCACACTAGTGTTTGTCTGCTCTTCCGCTGACATCCGCCAGTGACTTTGATGTCTGGCAACAACCTGCCACGACGTAGACGACTTCTTACGACATGAGTCTTCATATCAGCTTTATGACAACGCAGCCAGCAGCAGCAGCAGCTGTAGCAGCAGCTTGCAGTCACACAGGCCTAACTACGTATCGTTCTGAAGTACCTATGGTCATCGACGAAGAAAATGCCAACAGTAGCGATAGTACCCTACGGACACCAGAACTCGGCCCAGAGGTATGTATTTCCTTTTTTACTCTAATTTCACATTATTTAAAAAACCACGGTGCCCTACTGCTGTAGCAAACACTGCGCGATGTTTACGGGTCTGCCTACAGGCGCCATACATTGCGCTGGTAATAAATAAGTAACGGAATGAAGCTGTGACGATGATGTTCCATTTCCGTCGGAAATTTAAGGATGTTTTCCTACACGACGAGATCAACGATGTTCAGGCTCAGGCAGCAAAGACTTTGAGCTATTCTTGAAGTTACTTAACTGTAATTAACCAAACCGGTACATACATTATGCCTAAAGGCTAAAACGAACGGCCAGACAGAAGGAGCCTGATCGGCGCAGGATGGGCCAGCTCTCGGCACCGAGCTGTATAATATGTATTTATGTATAAGACTTAAACATTATTACGGTAAAATGATGAGGTTCCCAAGCTCAACTGCGGCAAAACTGCACAGTGCAACTGTGCACTTAGTCAGTCCGGCATTAGTTTTCTGACGCCACTGAAATTGCATTTGTTAGTGTCATATCCACGCATCATAATAATTGTTATCATCAACACTCAACAGTCAGCAGTCATTGTCAGTCGTGCACGTTGCGTGGTTAAGCCATCCCAGTTTTTCACTAGGCTACATAGACTTTGTTGCCGCATCCATAACATATTTCCACATTCAACGTCTTTTATTAGGCTTATAGGCCTACTAGGCCACTGTAGTGCCAAGAGAAGGTTTACACCAATAATTTCGTTTAGTTTAATAAATTGCTTAGATTCAGTTTCGATACACCTGGTAAGTTAATGCGCTATCCAGTGTCGTTAGTACTCAGTTGTATCGTTTTGTGTTTGTTTTTCGTTGCAGTTCAGAGATGATTAGCGGCGATCTGCATTCGAATATAGCAAGCAATACATCATCTGCTGTAGTAGGGCTATCTCACGCAACTTCATCTGCAAAATACTGTTCACTGCGTTCAAACAATAACGATTGCACGTTGACAACATTATATGCACTCTTAAAATTATGGCCAGTTAATAATGTTAGTAACAAGAAATCTGAGCTAATGCTCATGAGACAGGCGACAGCTATAGCAGTTTTTGTTTGCAGGTTGTCTTGGTTTATCTCCGTACATTTCGTCGCAGTTCACTCTTGTGGTGTGCGCTGCATTAAAAAAATCGCCAAAAATCACTTAACCTCTCACTTTGGGGGTTTAAAATCGTTCGAAATCATCGATGTTGATACCCCCAAAAAGCTCGTCACTAGTGCTTGTTATGATACGCATCATTATGTCTGCGCTTATCTGCAACCATTTTCACGCTAGAAAAACCAATAACGGTAAAATAACGGCTTTTTAGTGAGGTGCGTTTTTGCCATCCTCGTTCGAGGGGAACACCCTTACTAGGGCTCGAAGCGAAAAAAAATAAGAGCCGGTATGGTTGCTTTGCCTTCCTTCCCTTCATCCCCTGAAGCTAGCGCTATCTTGGCCACTGATCGATGCAAACATTGGCGACTATTTGCCTAAATCTCATAAAATGGCCTGCAGAACATACCGGTATGACTTTTCTCAGAAAAAGTGCCGGTATGCCATACTGGTCCATACCGTCCTACTTCGAGCCCTGTTCCTTACCCAGCGTCACGATATATCGTCAAAATTAACTTAGCTGTAGACATGACGCTATCGTATGGTGAAAACTAACTAACCTGCATGGGGCTTGAATAGGTACCGGGTCGTGACAGTCTGACAGACCAACAGATACCAAGACACCAAGACAGAATTACGATAGTTAATAGGCCTACGTTCTATAGCAGTAGGCTACCTGCTGTCGCGCGTAAAACCGTCAGCTAAATGCACTCTTGAATAGGCCTGGTATCATTTTTATGCAGTAGATTGAATCACTGAATTGGCACCTTATTTTTCGCGTTATATGGGTGCAATATTACAAATAGGTTTAATTTCATCCTATAAAATCAACTATGACTGACTTGTAGCCTATGATCGTAGCCTTTCGACGGCCCATCGTATGGCACAACGGTATGTGCATGTATAGACTCTTAAAACTGGACGTTATCAAAGACAGTCGCGCATATTGCTAGCTTAATGAATGAAATCGAATTGTGTTTAGCTTTGATTGTCTTTGACTAGTCGAAATATCTAATAGGGTTACTCTTACAGTTGTGTTGGACTCGTCCTTGATAAAGTTGCTGCTGCTGCTGCTAGCCTGCAGTTATCTCGCAATGACGTCAGAATCGCCGTCGCTACGGCATCATGCCTGGCAACTGCCGACGATCGACTGTATAATGCGTTACATCAGTATAGTTTATGTTGTTAGTCGACATGGTGCTGTGAGAAACGATACACAGCGAACTATAATAGCGGAGTGTCGAGTGAAAGACTAACAGTAACAATGGGGGACTGGGCCGCTGTCTTGGAGATGCGACGTCGCCAACAGACCATGAGAAAGAGACAACAGGTTCTGGAACGTATGACCGCCGGCTGTGGCGATTCAGCGGTAAAATTCTAGGCCTATTCTATCACAGTCTAGTGTCATAGTTACAGATCATTTAACGCAATGTTGGTTTGAAATGTTTTTTTTCATTTACTTGAATGTTTGTTATTGTCGTTTTTTTCTTACATTTGTATTTCACAACGTGTAGGGACGAATTTACTGTGTGGTGGGATTATTGCAAATTCTCCGCAAAGTGTGCCAGTGAAAGAATTTTGAAAATCTGTCAATAATTGGCAAAGTTGTGGACAAAATTAAAGTGGCGTGTTTTTATGGCCCACTGTGTAGGTAAAGACGGTGTTACAGTGACACACATGCACTGCAAGTAAGTAGGCTGGTGTCAAAATTCGTGGCTTTGTTTCTGTGATAGAAGTCTGTTCGCGGGCCGATCTTCACTCACACTGAGCCGCGTCACGACTTTCCACATGATACGTCCAAGTACGTCAGCTGTAATACTGGTAGGCCCATTGATAACCCGGAAGCAAACTGTCATTTGCAGGTTTCTTTTAAGATCCCTCACATCACCGTATACCGGTAATACTACTCACCGATATAAATAGAACAAATACCGCTTTGTGAGCAAGAAACGGCATTATACATGACAGTCTCGTGCGAGAGGTTTTCTTCAATTTATTGTAATTCTGCATGGAGTATTAAAATAAACAAACATGCAACGAGGCGACAATGTTGAATAATATCGGACTATGTAGGCTTATGCGCTATTTAACGGATCAGGGTCTAAAGTTCTGCGTGGAATAATGCTGTAATAAGCCTAATTGCAACTACAATATTTCGGCGCCGTGAAATGTCTTCAACGTCTTCAAATGGGGGGGATTGAAATACGTAAAACAAGCCGACCTCATAATGTAGGGTTGCAGACCTCTAGTTTCCGCGGAAGTTACGACGCCAAAGTCGACGCTTACATCATATATGATATTTTACATAGTTCGCTGTATACAGGGACATATTCGGGATCGGCGGCTACGACGACACTCAGATGAGCCAGATGAAGGAGAGCGACATGCTGGCCGCACTGCGGTTCTCCGTCGACTCGGGCAACATCTTCATCCCGGAGATCTACCAATCGCTGCGTCGACGCCGCCGCCTGCTGCGCGACCACCTCATGTACATGGGATCGTGGACCGCCTTCGCAGACTACTTCCCGCTCTGGACGACGACTTCCGGCCGTAGACGTGACGTCTGCAAGTCGCTTACGCCACTCGAGTCGCTGGCGAACAACCACAACGCACGCCGCACTGCCTGGCAGTCGCACTGATCTGAGCACGCCAAACATGCATGCTCTCTCTCTCTCTCTCTCTGTCTTTTGTGATATGAGTATGTGGAAATAACTCGCTTGAGTTTACAATATAGATGACTGAAATCTATTAATGAATAACCTAACGTTAAGGCGCGTACAGAGTGACATAACCGAACTGAACTGAACTGACATGGTTTGCTTTTTTTGACGAACTGTCCAGTGGGCAAGCAGTAATGCATTACAGCAAGCACCGTCTAACGGCGTCGGTGGCCCACGTGACTACGCTCACGTACGCGACCAATAGGCTCGCCCTGCTTGCTCGTTGGTCAGTTAATTTTCGTCAAAAAACTAAACCGTGCCAGTTCCGTTTAGTTCAGTTTAGTTACGTCGCTCTGTACGCGCCTTTAGGCTATACTACGTACTGCAAGTCCCACATAGGGTTTAGCCTATAGACGGCGCATATAACGATTAACATTTAACAGTTTTCATCACCACTCACCGCCCCCGTGACATGCCGGTAATCGAATTCGAAACTTCTAGCGTCAAGCACAAATACAGGAAAAAAGCTGTACAGTATTTTAATGCCGTCAATATGATATTTTACGTTTGCTGTATAAGACTTAGTGTATATGTACATTGATCTGCGTCAAACCAGACTTTTTCTCTGTCTCGTGATATGACAATATAGCAGGGTCGGATTTAGACATGAAGGCTCTTGGAACAGCTCTCAATAGTGGAGGACCGGACCACTTTCTTGGAGTACTAAAAATAAAAAGACGACAACAAAACACGTTTACGATATGTAGGCCTAGGCTGAAGCATGCTTCTGGGCGCATTTGTAAACTATATTGTTTGTACTGTAAGCTTATTTCGTATATCTGTCGAGTTTAAACACATTTAAAAAGACAAAAATTGTCACAAATTTTTTTTCGATGAAATAATGTGAAGGCCCCATTTTGCGAAGACCCTGGGTAGCTGCCCATGTTTATCCATACCTGTATCCGGCCCTGCAATGTGGCAATAACTGAGTCTACATCAACTGACTGAAATCCAGTAATAAATAACGGAACGTTATAATAGTCTATAACGTACTGCAAGTCGCAAACAGTCTATTATGACGACGCATAATATAACGATTAACAAATGATTTCGTGGGCCGTGAATGACGAAACGTCTCGTCTGTTCTGTCATTAAAACAGTTTTGGTTAGAGTTGGAATTGGTTGTCATTACGGCATTAAGACTTAAGAAGCATAATAAATATTTACAAATTTAATCAGCATTCACCACCCGCCGCATATGTCTAGACTGGCAATCAAATCCGGAACCTTTAGCATTAGTCTGACCCAACAGTAATTGACCGCTGCAACGAACGCTGACAAGTGACTTGATAAATGCTCACGAGACGAGCGACACCATCGGTGCTGCCATCTGGAAAATCAGTGTACAACCTGCAATATGGTAATAATGCGTTTTAAAATGTACTCAAAACTTAACGACTCCGTACTAAAGACTTTTTGAACCTATGAGATCGCAACTGAAACGGTTAGACTAAAAACTACGTTTTATGCTAAAAAGTTCGTAGGCCTACGCAAATTGTCCCGGTCTAGCTTTGATAATTTCGGTGCAATTTACTGTTAAAATATGCATAGCAGTTTAAAATCACAAAAATAGGCCATCAATGTCGGTATCTCTTAAAAGCTGTTCAGCAAGTCTCGATGTCTATCTGCAACCGTTTTTCGCTGAATTACGGAATTTGAGAAGAAATCGCGCATTTTGCAGGGGTAGGCCTACCAATATTTGACGCCCCGCCATCTTGACGCAATTCATTCCTGAAATGTGAGCCGCAACCAAAAATACCGATAGCAAAAAATGACCAAAACCCACTATGTTATCGGTTCAACGTCGTTCAAGATCATCGCTCATCGACAATAATACCTTCAAACAGCTCAACAGCAGGGCGTAATTGCATGATAAGCATGATAAGCAACATGTCTGTGTTTATCATGTCAGCAACCGTTTTTACGCTAGACGAACCAATAACGGTAAAATAACGACTTTTTGACGTTTTCGTTGGAAGGCAATTGTCTGCACCCAGCGGCACAAAATTTTGTCACAAAAAACTAGAGTTTTGTGGCAGCATTCATGATTTATTCAAAGTTTAATAAAAAACAAAACGCTGTTATTCAATAAAAACGGCTTGACACTAATAAAACGAATACTGGTACAAGTCAAGATTTTGTGATTCTAGCTTGCACCGTGTTAATAGGGCTGAACGGTGTGTGACAGACACGCAGACAAACAAACAGACGACGATAGCTAAAACGATTAAACGATCATAGCTGTCGCGTGTAAAAATGTAACACAATCAGTTTAGGTCATGCCATAAGCACAAAAGATGAATTATAAATCTTGATTTATCACGTAGCGGACCAGTATATAGTTTTATAAAAAAAATAATATGAGTATTTTAATCACGGTTTACCCCGTAAGTCGATCTTAGAATTGCGGCACGTTAGTATTTGACTTCGCCCTGATTTCTACAATCAACATTTTCAGTGCGGTCTGTTGGTAACACTGTAGTGTTACGTCATAATGACGTTTTTATTTGCATGTTGTTGCGAACTTTCGATTGATTTGATTATATATGACTACAAATGGTACTTTTTAATGTTTTTTTAAAACATTTTGTCGTTTTGAGACATTTGTGACATTTATGTAGAATAGCTTTGACTGTTAGCCGTTGTTTGACTATGCTAAAGTGGCTCCTAAACTGAGTCATATGTCAAGCTCATCGCTTTTTTATTTTTATTCATATTCGTTATTTTTATACTTATATGCCTATAGTATAAGAGTAGTGTACATAGATTGATCAGTGTAATGTGCTAGTGCTTTTAGTATTCGGCATTTAAGCTGTTTACAGAAGAGGACTTGGTGATTCTGCAATAAATCTGCACTAGTGTTATAGAACAGTGACGTAAAACAAGTGAACAACTTTATAAATACTCGTGATTCAATCGACATTGTAATGATATTTGCAGCCGACTACTATCAAAGAGGCGTTGGCGAAATGGGTAAGAAGTTAACTTATGATCTTGTTGCATCTTTCCCTCAACATATAGTGTCTAGAACTATCTTACCAGTAGCCTACTGACGCCGGCTTATAATGCCACTGATGTCTTAATGTCGTTAAAAGTACTTTTTAACTCTTAGATACGAGAATCTATAATTTTAACTGACAAATTAAAAAAATGATATTTTTGTCTAGTCCTTGAATGTGTTAGATAAAATTATTGTTGAAATGACTGCATGTTTACGAGTCATAAGCAGGGACATCAATTCTGTGGGGAGATGGAGGCGCACTCCTGGTCCTGTTGTGTAGCCATGGTACCATAGCCATAACGAATGTGCCAATATTCTTTCTGAAAGTCGTATTAGGAGGGAACAGAAAAAGGTCCAAAACTCTTCGCCTGCTTTCTACGCTGCCGTTCACAATTTGTGAGGCTAGGTCTAATAATGCATCATATTTATTTTTGGCCTGGACGCCGTCCGAACCCCGCTATAGCGGTAGGCGTGGTGTAGTGGTAACGCGTCTGATCCGATCAGCGAAGTTACTGTACGCCGGGCCCGCAATTAATACAGCGATGGATGACTGCCTGTAGGCAGGTAAACCATCTCGGGATGTAACCAACCGCCTAGGTCAACTCAGCCTTCCATCCCTCCGGGGTAGGTAAATCGAGTACCGGCCTATCTGGCTGGGG